>Ga0209711_10000897_pt1 | contig 30389 bp, 20 predicted proteins | sample ArcticOcean_MG_C_7_FD_187441 | JGI IMG/M metagenome (GOLD analysis project Ga0209711, IMG submission 187441) | Marine microbial communities from western Arctic Ocean - ArcticOcean_MG_CB11_88 (SPAdes) (version 2) | ecosystem: Environmental > Aquatic > Marine > Oceanic | place: Arctic Ocean...
AGGGAAGATTGCAATAGGATGCTGCCAATGATTATACATGAGTATGAAGCAGATAGGGGCAGTTGTCTTCGTGGTGATATCCTAAAGAAATCAATAGGAGTATAAATCAATGCCAAAGGCTAAACACTCACCATGTATCAGTGTATGCGAACATGATGATGAAGGATACTGTATAGGATGCCTTCGCACCAAGAAAGAGGTACAAGGTTGGCGGAATAGAACAGAGGAAGAACAACTCGCTGGTATAGAGATGCTGAGAGAGAGAAAACAGAAACACAGAGCTCTCGACATAGCCCTAGATAGGGAACTCAATAGACGTTTCTGAAGTGATGCGGATAACCTCTCCCAAATAAACCCATAAATACCCATAATTACCCAAATATAATAAAGATATGAATAAACATAATATAGCTGTGTGCAGGGGGGATTAAAGTTTCCCATGTATCGGCATTTATTCTGCACTTATCTCAGAAATATTGCAGAAAAGACTTGACAATCCCTTGACAACGTGGTATAGTCTGCTTGTAGGATGGTTAATAAGACATATAGAGGTGTACAGAGATGATAAACGAGCAAGAGTACAGAGACATATATGCAGAGTATTGCATGGAGAGTGGTGAGCGTATGACTGACAGAGGATTCATGGAATTCAAGGCCTGGCGTGCAAGGGTAGAGAAATTATTCGATAAGAGCTCAGATTCTGCTTGACATATCCCTTTGAGTGTGGTACTATTAAGATAATGGAGAGAGACTTCAGGAACAGGGTTCGCCTGTTAGGTCATATGACACTGCTAGTCTCTCCCATAGAAAGAATTAGATTATGACTAAAGAGAAGAAGACCTTTGCTTGGGACACGGTAATGACCCTATCCCTAACGTCTGATAAGATGACTGTACAGGGCACGAATATCGAAGTTGTGTGGTGCCCTGTCACTAAGATGTTTTGGGAGATATAGACTATGAGCATATTGTGGAACACTCCCCCGACATTCCCGTCATTGTGTGCGACAGGCAAGAGCAGCCTTGATGATGTTACAGGGGATGATACATCCTTTCCTATGTACCTCTGGGCGTATGGGAACTATCGGTATGAGATAGAGGTTAAGCCCAACTCATACTTCTCTGACAGTGAGGTATTCGAGTCTTCATATGAGGATGCTCTGAGTAAGTTCTCAGATATGGCCATGCATGTAGAGGTAACTCCCATAGTATGAGAGACTATAGGGGGGGTCCAAGACTGGAAGAGTCTACCTAATCTATAAATGTAATAAGTATCCAGAGCATTATTCCGTGGTAGTTCAGTGGTAGAACAATGGACTGTTAATCCATATGTCGTAGGTTCGACCCCTACCCACGGAGCCACCCCCCCAAACCTCAGCGCTATTCAATTGCACTACCCTATATAAAACTAAAGGATCATGCACAACAACCTAAAGAAGTTCCTGCATGATTCCCTAAAGGAGTTCCCCCCATGGCCACAAACATCAACGGAGCAGATATGCCTACCCTAACAGTATTCAGAATGGAACTACAGAGAATTACCGATATGAACATAGAGATTAACCCTATCATCACAGAGTATATCAAGGGGCGCATCTCTGGCATAGAACAGCCCACCCCCGAAACTGAGAGCCTTTTGCTGACTTAACCCCTATGGAAGCACTACTACTATTATTTTTGATTGGGTTCTGCATTTGTTTCTTTGTGAGGCACCCACTTATTTCTATTAAATATACACTTTATACCTTGACATTTGTTGTGTTAGGGTATATAGTAGTTATTACATTATTCTTTTACATACTTGCAGGAGCAAATACATGAACGATTTTCTAAAGGATGTTATCAAACAGGTTGGTAACGAGTACGCATCTATCGTGGATGACGGAGTTGAGGCAGGAGATGTGGACAGTTTCATTGACACTGGCTCATATATCTTCAACGCACTACTGAGTGGTTCAGTGAATGGGGGGCTACCCGCTAACAAAATCACTGCAATTGCAGGAGAGAGTGCAACAGGTAAGACGTATTTCCTTATGGGTATCGTGAAGAACTTCCTTGACAATGATCCAAATAGCGGGGTCATATACTTTGAGAGTGAAAGTGCGATTACGCGTAACATGGTAGTTGACCGGGGAATTGATCCAAAGCGTATGGTGATCTTCCCAGTTACTACCGTGCAGGAGTTTCGCACACAGGCTCTCAAGGTTCTGGACAGTTATATGGCGCAACCTGAGAGTGAACGTAGTCCTATGTTCCTCTGTTTGGACTCTCTGGGTATGCTGAGTACCACGAAGGAAGTCGAAGACACTACCGATGGTAAAGAAACTCGTGATATGACAAGGGCTCAGGTGCTCAAAGCCGCGTTTCGAGTTCTGACGTTGAAGCTTGGGCGCGCGAAAATCCCGATGGTGGTGACTAACCATACTTATGAGAGTATGGGCCTGTTCTCTACCAAGGAGATGGGTGGCGGTTCTGGTCTGAAGTATGCTGCGAGTAGTATCATCTACCTGAGTAAGAAGAAAGAGAAAGATGGCACTGAGGTTATCGGTAATATCATTCACTGTAAGAACCACAAGAGTCGGTTGACCAAAGAGAACAAGATGGTGGATGTGCGGCTGACCTATGACAAGGGGTTGGACCGATACTATGGCTTGTTGGAACTGGCAGAGAAGTATGAGGTCTTTAAGAAGGTGTCAACGCGGTATGAACTGCCTGACGGTACTAAACAGTTCGGTAAGAGCATTCTGAGTGACCCGGAAACCTACTTTACCGAAGACATCATGCATAAGCTAGACCTTGCAGCAGAAACAGAATTTAAATATGGAGTGAGCAAAAATGAAGAAACCATTCAAGACAGTAACGATTGAATACTTTGAAGAATATTCAATTGACCCGAATGATGATTATGAATTTGAGAATGGAACCAAATTTAAATCAGAAACTTTCCGGCGAATTAAAGCTGTGACAACTGAGAGTAAGTGGATTGGTTCAACTAAAGACCCAATCATTGCAACGACCTATGAATATCTTTAAACTAAACAGGAACTAAAACATGAATATTGGTGATGAAGTTGCATACAACGGCGACTATGGTGATATCCTTCGCGGGAAGATTACTGCGATTGGTTCTGACAAGGACTCTTATGATGACATTAAGTTGGAAGACGGCGTGTTTATGTACAAATCCAAGAAGTTGAAGAAGTATGTTGCGTTCAAGGAAAAGTCCCTGAACTCTGTCTATATTGAGATTACCCGCTTCGGTACGAGGGGGATGGGTAATTTGGACTACATTCTTCCAAATGAACTCATTGGTAATGTCTAAATAACCAACCATGTTAGTAAAACGAACGAATCATTCCTATGATCTAGATAAATGTCTAGTTGAATAGGAACTCATACAGTCACGACTAGGTGATGAAAGGAGTTCATCATGATAAGATATAGAATTATAGAAAAACAAACGGTAACCGAGGGTATGTCTGAGTACGAAGCTGCTGAAATGCTTATGACTTTGCGAGACAGTGATCCAAAAAAGTTGTTTGATGTAGAACAGTATAATTGGTCAACTGATGGTAACCGCTTAGGGCGTGATCCAGACCTTCATTAAACTCTTATAAATAGTCCCATGCAAGATTTCATGGGTAAAGATGGTTTCAGTTGGTTCGTTGGTGTAGTTGAAGATAGGAATGATCCTGCTCAATTGGGTAGGGTTCGTGTTCGTGTGCTTGGACGGCACAGTGATGACTTGACTCAGGTTAAGACTACTGATCTTCCTTGGGCGCATGTGATGCATCCTGTAACTGATCCTTCTATGCAAGGTCTTGGCCACACACCTTCGTTTTTGACGCAAGGTTCGTGGGTTGTCGGGTTCTTTAGGGATACTGAAGCACAGCAACCTGTCATCATGGGTACATTGCCGGGTATTCCAGATTCAGAAGCTAATCCAGCATCAGGATTTAATGATCCAAGGGGAGCCGAAGCTGTTGAAAATGCATATAAAGGTAACCCGAAGTATGGTCCTTACCCCGGCGAGATAGAACACAGTGGCCATGATATTGGAGAACCGGATACCAATCGTTTAGCTAGAGGTAGAGCATCAGAAGATCATAAATCACTTATTGATCGTAGGGAACAAAGATATTACGGCGACCCTGCTGATGCTGATGTTGACGAAGGTGTTGCGGGAGGTATTCCTCTTGCAACCAAACCAAATCTTGAAAGTGTCTCTGATGAAGCAGTTGCGGAGATAAGAGAATATTGGGAAGAACCTGTACCTAAAGGAATTGAGGCGGATGCAGAACCGTATATCTCTGGCGTCTATCCATATAATCATGTATTTGAGTCTGAGTCCGGTCATATCACAGAAGTTGATGACAGTCCCGGCGCAGAACGGTTGTTTCGTCAGCATATGTCTGGAACATTTGAAGAGATACACCCAGACGGAAGTGTAGTCACAAAGATTATGGGTAGTAATTTTGAGATTGTGGTTAATTCTGAGAACATTGTCATTAAGGGAAACCGAAATATAACAGTAGAAGGAAATGTAAGAGAACTCATCAAGGGTGACTACATACAGGAGATAGAAGGAGACTTCTTTCAGAAGATACACAAGAATCATCGTGTCAAGGTGGGTGCTGCAAACGATGATCATCCAAAAGGCCCCGGTGGTAATCGTGAAGAAGAGATTATCGGTAATCATTCTTTCAATATCAACGATGATATCAAAGGTAGAGTCGGTGGTGATTCGGTTGTTACCTTTGAGAAATCTAAAATTCAAATTGTTGGTGGTGGATATGATTTGGATGTTACGGGTAAGGAGATGGATTCAAACGCTGGTGGTGATGGTATTTTCATGACAACGAATTCTAACTATACCGTGCTTGCAAAGACTAATATATCTCAGTCAACCATATCGGGGATTATGTCTCTGAAGTCTGGTGACACACTGAACGTAATGTCAGCATCTGCAATGGATATCTTTGCTGAGACAACTTTGGATTCATCATCTGGAACAGTACACACGATAAGATCAGGGCAAACCCGTGTTATCGATGTAATAACTAATACACCAACGGCAACTAATTCTGTTAAGATTAACCCATAAGAGGAAATAAAAAATGCCCGGCATAGTAAGAAAAACTCAAGATCACCACATTGGCCATGCATCACCAAGTCCTAACGGATTTCACCAGACATCATACGCTGAAGGTAGTCCCAATACTTTTGTTAATGGTACTGCTGCTGTTAGAATAGGAGATAAAACTGGTTGTGGTGATCCTGCTACAGCCGGGTCATCTAATATTTTTATAAATGGAATAGCAGTACATAGATTGGGTGATTCAACAGGAGGCCACGCAAGTTGGGTTCCTAATGCTTCAACTACATCAAGCACTAATGTTTATGCTAATGACGTAAGTGGATCTCAGGGTGATGTTGATGATGATAAAGCTTCAGCATCGAATAATACAGTATCAGGAGCAACAGTGGTAAGCACTGCTGAATTACAGATGGCAGTAAGTCCTTTTACACAAACTGTAGATTCTTCCTGTACTGCTTATAATTTTACAACTAGTGTTTGTGGAGATTAGAATGGTTGATTTTGCAAACGCTAATTTATGTGGCGCAAGTCCAGAACTGAATGACGTTATGAGTAAACTCACTGCGGCAAAATCAGATGCAAAAGCAAAGCTTAATGAAGCAGCATCTACTGCATCTGCTGCGTTTGCAGAAGCGCAGAATGAACTTGAGGGATTGAAAGATAAACTGCAAACTATTGAGATACCAACTCTACCTAAACTAAACTTGCAGGCAGAAATTGCAAGTCTTACTTCACAGATACCCGGCACCCCAGCTTTTTTTTCTGCACTAGCAAAAATTAAAACAGAATTTGGTGATGACATAAAGTCTGGTGGTTTAGAGTTAGATAGTCTTGTTAGTAGTGCGACTGCGGCAATATTAGGTGGTGGTAATATTTGTGCCCTTGTTCCCAATCTTGAGAAAGAGGCAGGGAGTGCTGAACCATCAGCCCAAAAACCTATTGCACCAAAACAAGCAGCTGTCGCTGCCGTAACTGAAGCTTCATCTGTGGCGAACCAAAATATTGGAGTAGAGACACAGTATGCTGCTTTGCAGAGCAAGATGTCATCTTTTTTTACAAGTTCAATAGCACCAACACAGGATACTTCTGCATTTCAAATAGCACTACCCGGTGCATTTAAAACAGTGTCACTTGGTGGCGGTGCTCCCACTAGTGTTGCTTTTCCACCCACATCTGTGGGTGAGAGAACAAATTATGCCTCGGCACAACAAGGCGATGGATTTTCATATAAAAAAGCAACAATTACTGAAACATTTTCCCTTGCTGATGTTGTTCAAGAAGCCGCCTATACTGAAGTAGAGTCCGACGGCGAGGGCAATGAAGAAAAAAAGGAAATAGATGCCAAAACATATGTAATACTTAAACATAACCCTGTTAGAATTAAGAGCTTACTATTTCATACCGGCACAGGTGTTAATAAAGGATATTGGGACAGATCACAACGCAAAAGATTTAATTTAGACGAAAATATTGCAAGCACTGACGCAAATAAAGGATTTTATTATAGAAATCGATATGGTCGTCACGCTGATCTACTTATCCCTACTGGTGATTATGCTACTACTGGGTTTAATGATAATACTAATTGGGCTACTTTCAGTTTGCAACCAAACCGATTTAACTTTTACCCTCCAGTTAAACTTTCTGATCATCCGGGCAACATAAAATCAGGTGGCACTGTTTTTAGTTCTGATCCTGACATATTTGTAGGACATAATAAGAACCCTATGAGTGATGCAAGATTAAATTCCAAATATAAAGGGATGTGTGTTTTATTAACTTATTCATATCTGGAAAGGTATGATCCTGATTATGTTCCCTCAAAAACACCACCAAAAAAGAACACTCCGGTGCCAGTCTCAACGCTGGACTACCCAGTCCCGCCGGACGCACAACCCACAGTGGCAACGGTAAAGCGGCCTCCAACCAAAGCCGAACCGGAGCCAGAAAAACCACCGCTTGCGCCGAAGAAGACACCCCCGGAAGAGATAGCAAAGATTAAATCAGCATCAGATCGAAAATCAACCACCACACTGGCAGACTTACAAAAAATTGCTGACGCAAAATACAGTAGTTATAAGGTTGAGGTTCAACAACTGGGGCTCCACGATAGCGGCCAGTACCTAGTTCAGGTCACGATGGCCAGTATCACTAAGATGGGCTTCATGATCGTTAATAAGGCCCTTGTGAAAGCGAAAATAGGTTATACGGCCATAGGTAAACCACCAGAGCAAGCGCTTGAAGGTGCTGTGGCAAATATGCTGCGGGCGGCGAAAAAGTGAAGACATAAATACAAACATACATAAAGGAGTTATATTATGGGAAAGAAGAAATCAGGAGAAACAGAAACATCTAAGGGTGAACGCCGTAGCGTTAGCAAGTCCGTTACTAAGGCACTCCGTAGAGATTACATTGAGTTTAATTATGTTGATAGAATAAATAATCAGACTGAAGCATTTAGAAGGGGTAAGAATGTCGTGGTAACTATTCCTAACCCAAATCCAAATGAAACCAACAAACGATTCATTCGTGTTAATGCAAAAGATGTTTGGAAGTCGAATAATACTTATATGATGAAACAAAACACAGCAGAGAGTGTATAAATATAATAAAAAGGAATACTTATGTCAAAGACCGCATACACTGATGGTACATTTCAGGGGGAAGAACGTGCAGCTCAAGTGTATTCTGATATTGATTTATTCTTTGGTCCTAAAATTGGATCAAAGGATATCACCAAAGTTACTGACGTTGTTGCAGTCAAGAGGTCTGTAAGAAATCTTGTACTAACCAACTTCTACGAAAAACCCTTTCACCCAGAGATTGGTTCTGGTGTGAGAGATATTCTATTTGAACCTATGACACCGATTACGGCATATGTTCTGACTATGAAGATCGAAGATGTGATTGAGAACTTTGAACCAAGGGCTAGACTCATGGGAGTTCGAGCTCAACCTAATCTTGACAACAACGCATATGAAGTATCCATTGAGTTTTATGTTGTTAATGCACCCACAGAACTTGTCAGTATGGAAGTTCTATTAGAGAGATTACGATAATGGCAGCGACTAGAAAAAGACTCACTGTAACAGAATTTGATTTTGATGAGGTTAAAGATAATCTAAAAGTCTTTATGCGAAATCAGACAGAGTTCAAGGACTATGACTTCGAAGGTTCTGGCCTTAGTGCTCTCCTAGATGTTCTTGCATACAACACTCACTATCTTGGTTTCAATGCGAACATGCTTGCAAACGAAATGTTTCTTGATTCCTCACAGTTGAGGTCGAGTGTGGTTTCACATGCAAAGACTTTGGGATACACCACTCGTTCTGCTACAGCTGCAAAAGCAACTATTAATGTTTTTCTGAATACGTCCAACACCAGTGCAACTATGCCTGCGGGTACAGTCTTCACCGCTAGTGTGGGCGATACATCTTATCAGTTCGTAACTATACAGGATACTACCGCATTTCTTCAGGGTGCGAGTATTGCATTTGATGACACAGTTATATATGAAGGCAGTTATGTTTCATCTAGATACACTGCTGACACTCAGAATGTTGAACAGAGATTTCTTATTAATGATAATAGGGCAGATACAACAACTCTCACAGTTACGGTACAAAACTCTTTATCAGATTCTACACTAACAACCTATACTCTAGCAACAGATATTTCTGGACTAACCTCTACCTCAAATGTTTATTTCCTACAAGAAGTTGAGGATGGTAAGTATGAAATATATTTCGGTGATGGTATTCTAGGTAGTGCGTTAGAGGATGGCAATATTATCATAATGAATTATGTTGTTACCAACAAAGGTGCTGCAAATAGTGCCGCAGGCTTTACTAGTTCATCTGCAATTGATACTGTTAACAGTGTCAATGTTAGAACAGTGTCTCCGGCGGCCGGTGGTGCAGAACCAGAATCTATTGAGTCTATAAAATATAACGCACCCCTAGACTATGCGTCACAGGGTCGATGTGTTACAACAGAAGATTATAAAACTTATATTAGACAACTCTTTGCAAATACTCAAGCGGTTTCTGTTTGGGGTGGAGAGGATGGTTCATTTAATAGCGTTACTGGTATATCAGATATTGCAGAGTATGGTAAGATATTCATTAGTGTGAAATCAATAACCGGATTGAATCTGAATGAGATTCAGAAAGCACAGTTGGTTACAGGGTTGGCTCCATATACCGTTGCTTCACTAACTCCAGTAATCGTAGACCCAGAAATTTTAAATCTGATTATGAGTGTCAATTTTAAATTTGATAGCAATGCAACGGCAAAAAATAAAGAATCACTACAGTCAATTGTATCCAGTACTATCACAAATTACAACAACAATTATCTGAAAGTATTCAACTCTGTTTTTAGACACTCACAATTTACTGCTTTAATTGATGCTAGTGATACTTCTATATTAAATAATATTACTACAGTAGTTCTTTCCTTACTTCATACACCAAGTACGTCGGGTTCACTTTCCTTTACCGTCAATTTTGCAAACCAATTATACCACCCACACTCTGGCCATAATTCAACAGCTGGTGGTATCATTGCATCAACGGGTTTCTATATACAAGATAATACAAACGAGATGTTCTTTGATGATGATGGTATTGGTAATCTTCGTATTTATTATTTGGATTCTGGGGCACGAACATATTACGATCTCTTGGCTGGAACTGTAAATTATATAAATGGTTTAATTTCAGTTAATCCAATTTATATAACTACTGTATCTAATGTTGATGATAATGTATCAACATCAATAAGAATAACTGCATCACCAGCATCCGTCGATATTGTTAGTAAGAGAAATCAGATTATTGAAATTGATCTTATTAATACGACAATCACCGCAGGAGGGGATACGATTGCAGTTAGTAGTGGCGGGGGTTCAACTAATTATGTTACAACTAGTAATTATGTAGCCCCTTCGAGTTATTAATTATGGCACCACCTTTTGACTTATCTTGGACCCCAGAACTAGAGAATAAACTCAGTACTCAAATTGATGGACAACTACCTGACTTCATTGCTGAAGACCACCCACAGTTTTCTCAATTTCTAAAATCGTATTACCAGTTCCTTGAATCTGCTGAACTTCAATTAACAGTCAGTATTGATAACATCATTTTAGAGGTTCAGACTCCTACTAATCTTCTTAATGAAGATGGAACCCTGATTGTTACTGAAAGTGGTACTGGTTCTACAGGTAAGTTTGTGGATAGTGAGACTATTACTGGTAGTACATCTTATGCCACTGCAAAGGTTCTTGTTGAAGACCTTGGTAATGCAACACCAAGATTATTTATATCTTCACAACAATTATTTGAAACTGGTGAAATTGTAACAGGTGGAACCTCTGGTGCAACTGGGGTTATCACAAAATATCGTGCAAACCCTGTTCAAAATATTCAACAACTGTTGGCGTATGCTGATATTGATAATACAATTCATGACTTTATTGAAGAGTTTCGCAAATCCTTTATGGCTGGAATTCCTACTAATATTGCAAATGGAATTAATAAGAGAGATTTAGAAAAACATATTGGTGACTTGTATAAAAAGAAGGGAACTAAAGAGGGTATTAAACTCTTTATCAAAATCCTTCTGGGTGAGGAAGCAACAATATTCTATCCTAACCAATATATGACGAAACCGTCAGCAGCAGATTGGGATAAACCTACCATTATCCGTGTTTCTTCTCCTAATGATATTGATGCAGATGAACTTATTGGACAATCAATTACAGGTGAGAGTAGCTTAGCAACTGCTCTTGTTGAGAATTCAACAACCTTTTCTCTCTCTGGTGGCACTTCTTATATTGAATTTGAAATTTCAAGTGTGATTGGAACCTTTGAAAATGGAGAAACTGCATATGGTATATCTGGCAAAGGAGATATAAGATATGATTTTGTTATTGACCAATTACTTTCAAGCACATCAATATCAAATGACGGAATACTATACAGTGCTGATGATGTCCTTGACCTTGATAATTCTGTTGCTATTGGTAGTGGTGATATTTCAGCTGTTGTTGGTACGGTTGAAAGGGGTTCAGTTTCAGATGTTATAATTGATTCTGGAGGAACGAATTATGAAATAGGTGAGATTGTAGTTTTTGCAGAGAACAGTTCTGAAGATGGAGTAGTGCATGAAGCGGCGGGTGTAGTTACTAGTACTAATGGTGTCATCGTTGATGAGTATGACGATGATGATATTGTTATCAATAAAGATATTATCATACAGGAAGCTGGTACAAACACTTTCTTAGAACTATTTAATTTTCAAGTTGAAGTGGGTACACTCATTGCAGAACAACCCTATGCAGTATTTGGAACTGATAGAATATATAGTGGAGCGGCCGGTTACTATTATCCAATATATTTATCAAATTCCGCAGCATCAAAAACTACTATTTTAAAATCATCTGCTTCTGTTAATGGTGAAACATTCAACTCAACAACAGTAACACTAGATGGGAATGCTGGGAATGATATTGCTATAGGGATGGTTGTACGATCAAATAGTATTGCTCAAGGTATAAAAGTTACAGTTACCTCTGTTACAGATCAATCAACTATCGTTCTGTCCATTCCACAATCACTCCCAGATAATGAAGTTTTAACATTTGATTCTCTTGCAAAAGCAGTGAGAATATATAAATTCCTTGAGTATCCCGGCGTTAATTTCTATTCACCAACTGCAACAACAGTTTCAGCTGCAGCGTCTTATAGTACATCTACATATACTCTTTATGGTGGGAACTTTAACTATCAATCAGATCATATCTACGGTGAGTCTGGTAATGCTGCGTCATACGATTATTCTGGAGGCGTCAACACTGAACTAGTTCTTGGTGACAGAATTCAATCTGAGTGGGCAGTAAATACAAAAGTTTTAGACACAAACCGTTATCCTAATGAGGGAATTGTGTTAGAGTCTGGTGATGGAGATATTACAAAAATAACGGTAACTGATCCGGGTTATGGTTATGGATTATTACCTAGTGTTACTGTTAGGACTGGATATGGTAACGGTGCAAATGTTCTTGCAACAACCACAGACATTGGGCGAATTTCTTCTATCAATATTACTAATCCGGGCTTCAGTTATACTGAATCCCCTACATCAGAAGCCCGCGCAAGTTTTATTATAAAAGATATAACGGGAGTTTTTGCTGTAGGTGATACACTAACATCACATACAGGTTTCATCCGGTCATATGATTCTACAACTCAGGTTCTAGAGGTTTCTATCGAAGATACGATTGCTGTTCAAGATGAATCAAATGGAGTAACTTCCAACGAGGGTATGCGTCTTGAAGACTCTATTGTGGACGATGATTATGTTGATGACAATCTTATTTTAGATGCTGATCTTATCTATGGGGACACCCTTGTTGATGAGAATGGAGATAGACTTTTAATAGACAATCTTGCGGCAACAACTGACTTCATACTCTTGGAGGATGATGAGGGTGAACTCATTATGGAGCATCCTGAGCAAAGATTATCTTTCTTTGATTTAGAAGATGGTACACCCACCGGAGACGGACTTGGAAATGGATTCATATCTAGTGAAACCACCGAGCGGACCGTTCAGGAATCGGGAACAACTGAACTTTCAGTTGCACCAAGGCAGGTAAAATTTATATTGGAAAGTGCCCCAACCCCAATCCTTACAGACGGGGGTGGAACCTTTATCGAACTTGATGCTGACATAGAATACGAAGAAAACTTAGTTATCAATCAGACTAATAATGTTGCTACTATTCTTCTTGAAGACGTGGGTCAAAATGAAACTGTACATCTTATCCTTTTAGAAGATGATACACCAGATGGCGGGGGGGCTGAAGGTAATGATGCAATTCTCTTGGATGGTACCAACGCTTATAGTGAAGATGAAGATGACAAACTTTTCTTGGAATCGGCTCGCGATTTTCCTGAAGTTATTTATGCTAATGATGCACTTGTCTTGGATGGCACTACCTCTAGTGGTGAAGATGAAAATGACAAACTCTTCTTAGAAGAGGGAATTCCCGGGCCTGCAAACATTGGTGAAAAAATTGTATTCAATGCCACAGATGCAAATGGAACAAATGATCCCAGCGATCTGATTGTTTTAGAAGCTGGAACTAGTGACACACTGGGTAGTGATATTATTCTTGAAGATGCTACACCGGGTAATGATGATCTGAATTCAGATCATATCGTTCTCGACGGTAGCGGATTTCTGACTATTGCGGGTGACAGTCTTGACTTGGAAGATTACACATCTGGTGATATTCTTCTTGAAGATGCTACACCCGGCCGGGAGGCGGCCATAGATCATATCGTCCAAGATACTGCTGTTAATGCGAACGACAGTATTTCCTCAGAAGATTACACAACGGCAACCAATATATCAACTGCGATACTGGGTGGTGATATTCTTCTTGAAAGTGGTGGAGATCATATCGTCATCGAAGGCTCGCCGATTGCCGATAATGTGGGTGACAATCTTGACTTAGAAGATTTCACATCTGTAATTGATGCATCCGGTAACAGCGATGCCACTGATTCTAATAATACACTTCTGTACGAAAATGACGTTCCCTTTACTAACTTAACTTTAGATGCAACGAATGCAACTTCTCTTGATGCAACAGACAAAATATTGTTTGAGGATGCAGGATTTGATTTTTCTGACGGAACAACATCAATAACAACTGCTACAGCATCTGCAACAATTGCTGATGCAGATATTGCAAAGTTATCATTTAATTTGGGTACTTCTACTGAAAAATTTGGGAAGTTTAATGGTATAAGTCATTTGATCAGTGAAGAATTGATTAGAATTCAAGATTCTTATTATTACCAAGATTTTTCATATGAAGTTCAGACAAACTCTAGTGGTGATATATATCTGAATGAGTTGAAAAAAGCAGTTCATCCATCTGGATTTAATGTATTTGCAAAAGTTCTTAGTGTATCATTTGTTTCTGCTAAAGCTAAAGTTGCAGCAAAACCAAGTGAAGAGGGTACAATCGTATTTAGATTCAATAATGTAATACACAAATTTAGTGATGTAACCAATACAGATGATTATTATAGTTACACATGGGACGCACCTAGAGTTAGAGACTCTAGTTACACCTAGAGTTAGAGTATAAATACAATAAAGGAAGAATGAATAATGGCATATCAATCAATAGATTTAGGAACAACCGCAGGGGATGGTACAGGTGATACTATTCGAGATGGTGGTGATAAACTCAATGACAACTTTGAGGAAATCTATACTCTTTTGGGTACGGGTACTGCACTAAGTTCTGGTATTAGTGCTGATGCTACTGTTATAACTCTTATAGCTCCAACAATATCTGGTGTCGAAGCATTTGCAGACAATGGTGATATCTCAAATCCTGTAATTACAAGAACAGGTGATACTAATACAGGTATATTTTTTCCTTCCGAAAACAACTTATCGGTTACAACAGGTGGAGCTCTTAGAACAACAGTCAATAGTACTGGATTGGTTGTTGTGGGTAATGTTACAACTACTGGTACGGTAGAACCTGCTGGTGACACTGCTGCTGAAGACAATGCAGCAATCGGTTATACCTCAACAGAAGGCCTGATATTAACTGGGCAAGGCAGTACAAATGACATAACTATTAAAAATGACGCTGACGCAGATGTACTAGAAATACCAACTGGTACTACTAATGTAACTGTTGTTGGAGATATTACATCAGCAAAAACTCTTAATGCAGCTGGTGATACTGATGCTGGTGATAATGCTGCCATTGGTTATACTTCTGCTGAAGGGCTCATACTCACCGGGCAAGGCTCAACATCAGACATCACATTGAAGAATGATGCTGATGCTACTGTGTTCACAGTACCTACTGGTACTACTAATGTGGATATTGTAGGAGTTGCAACCGCTGCTACATTTGAGCCAGATGGAGACACTGCGGCTAGTGATAATGCTGCAATCGGTTATACCTCAACAGAAGGCCTGATATTAACCGGCCAGGGCAGCACAAATGACATAACTATTAAAAATGACGCTGACGCAGATGTTATTGAAATACCAACTGGTACAGTTAATGTTACAATGGCGGGTACTTTGGATGTTGTTGGTGCAGTAACAACTGCTGCCTTAACTGCCAGTGGTATCATGAAAACAGACGATACCACTGCTGCAACTTCTACAACAGATGGTTCTCTACAAACTGACGGTGGTTTGTCAGTAGTCCTAGATGCAGTTATTGGTGATGATTTGTTTATGTTAAGTGACGCTTCTGTAATTGCTTTTGGTGCAAACTCTGAAATCACATTGGCTCATGTCCATAATGTAGGGTTAACATTAACCCATGCCACTGGCAGCGATGACTATCCTATTGTATTACAGCTGAAATCTGAAGAGAATGCTATTACAGCAAATAACGTGATTGCTTCTCTTGAGTTTGCTGCTGGTGACTCAGATGGTACAGACGGCGCAACAGTCGCTGCTGGTATTCATGCAATTGCAGAAGGAACATTTAGTGCATCTGCAAACGCAACAAAATTAGTATTTACAACTGGTGTATCAGAAACTGCTGCTTCTAGTGCTACTGCTAAAGCAACACTAAGTTCAATCGGTGACTTCCAAGTTGCTGGTGACTTGGTTATCAAGGATGGTGGTCTTATTGGTTCTGCCAGTGACTTGGATGCATTAAGCATTTCTTCTGGTGGTGTGGTTAACTTTACTGCCAGACCTACCTTTGCTGCTTCTCTGACAATTCAAGATGGTGGGTCAATCGGTTCTGCCAGTGACCTTAATGCAGTAACAATTTCAAGTGGTGGTGTAGTTGCTGTAACCGCAACAACTGCTTCTAGCTCTGCTTCTACCGGTGCCTTGACGGTTGCTGGTGGTGCTGGCGTTGCTGCTGACTTGAGTGTTGGTGATGACCTAAGATTGCTTTCAGATGCAGCGCATCTTTCTTTTGGCCAAGATTCAGAAGTTAAATTAACGCATGTCCATAATGATGGGCTATTGCTTAATACTGATATGCAACTCCAGTTTAGGGATAGTGCAATCAATATTAGGTCAGACGCTGATGGCGATTTAGATATTAATGCTGATGACGAAATAGAACTTAATTCAACACTTATTGATATCAACGGTAATGTAGAGATTAGTGGTACATTGACACAAACAGGTGTTGCTACTTTTGTTGCAAGACCTGTATTTAGTGCAAATATTACAGTTCAAGATGGTGGTCAAATCGGTTCTGCTAGTGATGTAGACGCAATTGCAATTGCTTCTGACGGTGTAGTAACCTTTAGTCAAGCACCAGTATTTCCTAATGGTAGTATTGATATTGTTGATATTGATCTTGATGGTGCAACAGAGATGGGCGCAGCTATTGCAGATGCTGACTTATTTATGATAGATGATGGTGCTGGTGGCACCATGAAGTCAGTGCTTGCTTCAAGAATTGCATCTTATATTGGTGCAGGGATTTCCTCTGCTGCTGATAATATAACTGGCGGTGATTCCGCAGTTACTATATCAACAACCGTTGGTAATATCACACTTGATGCTGAACAGAGCGATAAAGATATTATTCTTAAAGGTACAGATGGCGGTGTTGACACAACCTTCTTAACTATTTCTGGTGCTGCTGCTGGTTTAGCAACATTCAATGCTGGTATTACAATTGGTGGAAATCTAATTATTCCTAATGCGGGTAACATTGGTTCTGCTAGTGATACAGACGCAATCGCAATCGCTTCTAATGGTGTAGTGACCTTTAGTCAAATACCAGTTATGCCAGCAAACTCCATCGACAGTGATGAATATATAGATGGTTCTATTGACCTCGCACATATGTCTGCTAACTCCGTTGACAGTGACCAATATGTAGATGGCTCAATTGACGCAGCACATCTTGCCACTAATTCAGTGACAACTGTTAAGATAACTGATGCGAACGTCACATCTGCAAAAATAGCGAGCTCGGCTGTCTCAACTATAAAAATAGCAGCAGATGCCATAACTGGAACTAAGATTGCTGATGATGCAATTGATAGTGAACATATTGCTGCTGGTGCTATTGATGCAGAACATATGGCTGCAAACTCCATTGATAGTGGTTCTTATGTAGATGGTTCTATTGACCTTGCACATATGTCAGCAAACTCCGTTGATAGTAACCAATATGTAGATGGTTCTATTGATACCGCACATATTGCTGCTAGTCAAATAACATTGGCAAAGATGGCCACAAACTCTATTGATAGTAACCAATATGTAGATGGTAGTATTGATGTTGCACATATGTCTGCAAACTCAATTGACAGTGCTCAGTATGTTGATGGTAGTATTGATAGGGAACATCTTGCCGCTGATATTGTTGATGGAACTAAGATTGCTAATGATGCTATTAATTCAGAACACTATGCTGCAGGCAGTATTGATGCAGAACATATGGCTGCAAACTCTATTGATAGTGCTGCTTACGTTGATGGTTCTATCGATAGGGCACATCTTTCTGCTGACATCATAGACGGCACTAAGATTGCTAATGATGCTATTAACTCTGAGCATTACGCAGCAGATTCGATTGATGCTGAACACTATGCTGCTGGTTCTGTGGATGCAACTGCAATAGCTGCATCTGCTGTCGGCGCAAGCGAGTTAAATGTTAGTGGTAATGGTACAACTTCGCAGTTCTTGAGGTCAGATGGTGATGGCACGATGACTTGGGCAGAGCCAACCTCGGTTGCAATTATTAGTGTGCAAGACTTTACGTCTAGTGGTACTTGGTCTAGACCCTCTGGCTGTACTAAGGTTCATGTTCATATTACCGCTGGTGGAGGTGGTGCCAGGCATGGCGATGCAGGAGGCGCCAAGGAAAGCGATGACGTTTATGGCAGTGGTGGAGATGGTGGATCAGCAGAAGAAGTTATTGATGTTTCAAGTACTGCTTCTGTTACTGTAACAGTTGGTGCCGGTGGCACCAGCCCCGAACATGGAAGTGCAGGTGGCGCTGGTGGAACTTCATCTTTTGGTAGTTTTTGTTCAGCTGGAGGTGGTGTTGGTGGTGGCAACTCAGGTACATCTGCTAATGGTTCAGGATCAGGTGGTAATATAAACAGAAGCGGTAATCTACACGGCCCGTCCTTTGGAGCAGGAGGAGATGCAGTCGTCTCCACCGCACCCGGTAAGGCTGGATATGTTTATGTTGTCAATTACGGATAGGAGTATATATCATGGGATGGATATTAATTAATACAGAACAAGACGGTCAAGCTATTGATATGGTAGAAAAAGCTACTGAAAAATTTGATACTTATCACACATTAGTTTGGGTTAATAATAAGAATAAGAAATTGACACACGAAAATTTACAATTTTATAAATGGAATGGTGAACAATTTGAAGGTGAAGAACCTAAAGAAGATATGGATAATTTTCCAGAGGAAAGATAATGAAAATTTATGTAGGTATGTCTAGCGGACAAGATAGTGCGGCCGTTTTATATAAGTTGTTAACTGAAACAGATCATGAAATATATGCTAGAAACTCTAGATATAAAAAATTATATCCTAAAAATGAAATAGATTTTTTTGAATCGTATACGAAAAAAACAGTAGAATGGTTAAAAACAAACGTAAGAGATTTTGATTTTGATATAAATGACGCATATGTTCCCGAATGGTCTTTTTATTTACCAGAGGAAAAAAGAAAATACACTGATGTATCTAAAGAAGTTATAGAGAAATATTATAATAAGTTTATACCTACGCAAGGAATTATTAATAATGTAGGAGTTAGCGATAGTTCAGGTAATAGGTTACCCTATATCGCATTAGTTATAGAAAGATTTTATAATTTAGCTAAACATGCTAAAGAAATGGGTGCTGATTCATTAATGACCGGGCACGATTCGGCACAAATGAGAGGCAACTCTGCCGAAAAGAAAGAATTTTATGAAGAAGCATTTAAAGTCTCTGTTGATTTTCCTCTTGGTCATATGCATAGATTTGAAATATTTGAAAGTATGCCTAAAGAACTTAGAGATATTATGAATCCTTGTGATTTTTGGTGGAAGGATAAAGAAAGGGGGCCTTGCGGTAAATGTAGAAAATGCTTAACAAGAAAGATTTATTATAGTCATAAATATAGTATGGAAGAGTTAGGAAAACTTTATACTGATCAGGTGTTGAATAAACAGCAAGATTCTAAACTAGGTATATTAGCAACAGGAAGAGGTACTGCATGGTATACATTAGAATATTTAAAAAGACTATAAAGATACAAAAAGTTAATCAGACATAGTGTATAAATACTAATAAAGATTAGAGGAATCTATTAATGGCAGCAATTATAACAGAAAAATTTAGTCTCCACAATGCGGCGCAATTTTTCGAATCTTTTTCAGAAACTGCCCCAAATGTTTACTATATGTTATTTGGTAAGGTTACTCCATACACAGCAGCAACCAGTGGTGGTACAGATTTAATTCCACCCGATCCGGTAAATGATGTTTCCAATGAGTATTATATATGGGATCAATCTACTGCTGGTAAAAAACTTGCAACTAGTGATGTTACTCATGCAATTATTCGTCGTGATTGGGAAAATGGTACTATTTATGACAGGTATGAAGATAATGTTGGCCCCAACAATTTAACTACATCTGGTCAAAACAACCTTTATAACTCTACATTTTACTTTCGTACATCTGATAAACGTGTTTATAAAGTCCTAGATAATAATGGTGGCATTGCATATTCGGGGTCTGAACCTACCTCTGAATCAAATTCCCTCTTTTCTCAGGGTGGTTATATTCTCAAGTATATGTATACCATGACCACTACAGAACAAACAAATTTCCTAACAATAGACTTCATGCCTGTTAGTACGGATTCTACTGTTTCTGCAGCTGCGGTTGATGGTAAAATTGAAAGTCTTATTGTAACTGGTGGTTCTGGTTATACTGATGGTACTTACTATACTGCTGTAACCGGCGATGGTGTAAATGCAGGAACAAGTTCTGGTGCAATTGTATCCTTCGTGGTTTCTGGTGGGATTATTCAAAAATTTGGATTAATCAATGGCACTGATACTGTTATATATACTGCTGGTGCTGGTTATAGATTTGGCACGGTTACTCTCACAGATGCAACAGTATTTACCGATGCAGCACTTACAACAGCTGTAGGTACAAATGTTATTAATGGTGGTGCTGCTGGTGCAATTCAAATTGTAATTGGTCCAAAAGGTGGTCATGGTTTTGATGCAGTTAAAGAATTGGGCGCACACTATATAATAATGTCATCCCGATTTATTGGTGCAGAACGTGATGATCTTCATGTAGGAAATGATTTTCGTAACATTTTTATTGTTGCTGACCCAACAACTTATGGAACATCAACAGTTGCATCTGATGACACTGTTCGACTAAGTTATGCATCAAAGTTGACAACTGTTAGTGGAACATTCGCTGTTGATGAGAAAATTACACAGGCGTCAACTGGCGCAGTTGCTACAGTGGTTGAGTGGGATGCTACTAATTCTATTCTTTATTATCAACAAGAAAGATATAATGGTTATGGCACAGATTCAATTGGTGCTTATGCCATTTTATCTGGTACAAACGCTATCACAGGTGCAACTTCAAGTGCTGTGGGAACACCTGACGCAACAGCTGACACAGCAGTAACTCTTGCAAATGGATTTACTATCACATTTACTGATGGTTATGCTAACCCAGAACTTCAACCAGATAGTGGTAGTATTATATTTACAGAAAACATAGCACCCAACTCCCGTTCAGCTGAACAAACGGACGATTTTAAAATTATAGTGGAATTCTAAGGATCAATCATGGCACAAAAAACTAATCTTAACGCAGCACCGTACTTTGATGATTTTAATGCAGAAAATAATTATCAAAGAATTCTCTTTAGACCGGGTTATGCAATCCAAGCAAGAGAGTTAACCCAACTTCAGAGTGCATTACAACATCAAATTGAAGCACACGGTAGTCATATTTTCCGTGAAGGAGCAGTGGTTGTACCGGGTCAGGGTACAACTCAAGAATACTACAGCTTGAAACTTGCAAGTACATTTAACTCAGCTGAAATTGATCCATCACAATATTATAACGTAGATAGTCCTACAACTATTACAGGTGCAACAACAGGTGTTACAGCAAAGGTCATTGGTTTCAAGGCTGCAACAACAACAGAACAACCCCTACTATATCTCTCATACATATCTACTGGTTCTGACTTTACAACGACTGTGTTTGCTGATGGTGAGAACCTTAGTGCTAATACTGCGATATCACATTCATCATCAAATTTTGCAGCTGATATTGCATCTGTTACTACATATACTTCACAGTATAGTGTTGCTGCAAATTCAAGTAAAGCAGAACTTGCAAGTGCAGAAGGTCCAGCAGCAAGAACAGGTCTTGCATATGCTATCGAATCTGGTATATACTATATTCGTGGTTTCTTTGTTAATAATTTAGCAGAAACATTTGTCGTTAGTAATTATGATCAATCCTATACAGGCACAGTTGGTTTTAGAGTAACTGAAACTATTGTCACACCAGAAACCGAAGAAAATTTATTGGATAATTCTACTGGGTCCAGTAATTATGCTGCGAAGGGCGCACATAGACTTAATGTCTCTGTTGCACTAACTGCTATTGCGGACTTGACTAACACAACTAATTTTATATCTCTGATTGATATTAAAAATGGTAAGTCAAACGCAACAGGGCGGGCAACACCCTATGCTCAAATTGCTAGTGAGTTTGCAAGACGGACTATGGATGAATCAGGAAATTATACTGTTCGACCATTTCAATTTGCTGCGTATGAATCCGTAGATGCTAGTGTGGGTCAAGATAACTTACCGGGTAAATATACTCTAGGTGCTACTACTGAGGATGGTAACATTGCTAGTAGTGATTATTTTGCTATTACTGCATCTCCGGGTAAGGCATACGTTAATGGTTTTGAGATTGAAAAGACTCAATCTACAATTAAGGATGTTTTGAAAGCAAGAGATTTTAATACTGTTAATGCTGCTGTCTCAACCTTTGATACTGGTAACTTTGCTCTTGTCAAAAATGTATACGGAACCCCTGATATCTCAAGTATAACTGGTGAAACTACCGCATTCAAAACTGTAGAATTTTATGATGCAGTAAATACTACTAGAGGTTCTGCAAACGGTAACTTAATTGGTGTAGGTCGAGCTAGAGGAATTGAATTTGATTCTGGATTGGTTGCTGGATCAAATGCAACCGATAACGATTCTTTTTATAAATTATATCTTTTTGATATACGGCCATTTACAAAGATTACTTTGAGTGGCACTCCTTCACCAACACTTATTGCTTCACATGCAAATGGTGGTGTATTAATAACTGGCGTAACTTCTGGTGCCACAGGGTTGGTATATGCAGAGGGAACTTCTGGAACTACAGTAAATTTAACTTCTGTGGTTGGTACATTTAGAGATGGAGAAGAACTTCAAGCATCAGATTCAGCTGAAGGTGACGGTGGTACTATTGAGAATAGTGGTAACACAGACCTCACAATTGTATCCATCAAAACTAATACTATTGCTGAATTTCGACAGGTATTTATGGATGATGCAGATAGCGGTCAAGATTTTACAGCTGATTTTGATATTACAACACTAACGAATATCTTTGCTGATATTTCTCTTGAAGATGATGCATTATCATCTATTCAACAGGAGGATGGTACTGGTTCTGGTAATGTTATTCAAGAGGGTTTTGATAGTGAATCAGCAAAACTAAAAGATACAAAGAAAAACAGAGCTATCTTTAAACTACCAAAAACTACAGTTAAAACTCTTTTAACCGAAACAAATGATGGTGTCACTGATACGCAATATACAGTTCGAAGACAGTTTGTTGGAACTACGAACAGTTCTGGTGTTGTAACTTTTAATATTGGTACAAATGAGACATTTGTTGCACACAGTGAAAAAGACTACACAGTATCTATTCTTTCAGCTGGTGGTGGAACTGGGGTACAGGGTGACCTTGTTAGTATTTCTGGTAAAATTGCTGGTGCTGGAACGTCAACTCTTACTGTTACAGATGCAACTATTTTTGGAAGTGCAGCAAAAATAAAAATTATTACGACAATTCTTAAAACTTCTGCTAAACAAAAAGATAAAACTACTAATTTGATGAAACAACTGAAAGTAACTTCTGGAACGACACATGCTTATGGGACACGCCCATCAGACCCCACTATTTCTCTTGGTCGTGCAGATGCATTTAATCTTGTTGGGGTGTTTGACTCTGAGATTGCTGGTACAGATGCAATTCTTCCAGAATTTACTGTAACTAATCAAACAGGAACATTTACCAGAGGTGAAATAATCAAGGGTGGGACAAGCAATGCAACTGCAAGAGTTATTGGTACTACATCTCCGATAACTTTTATTAAAACTACCGCCACAGATTTGGTAATCAACGAACAAATCACTGGTGAAAGTTCTGGTGCAACTGCTACTATTGGAATCATTACAGATGGTAGCACAAATATTGCAAATAAATATTCTTTTGATAGTGGACAACGAGATAATTTTTATGACATTTCACGAATTATAAGAAAACCATCTCATCCTGCACCTATAGGAAATTTGCTTATTGTGTATGATTATCTGGAACATGGCTCTGGGGATGTTATAACAGTTGATTCTTATGTTGATATTGCTAATCAAATGGATTATGAAGACATTCCAAAATATGAGGGGGCATCTACTTTTGATTTAAGAGATGCTTTTGATTTTAGACCAAGGGTTTCAGATATTGCTGGTACATCATCTACACTTGGTGTTGTTGACGAAATTACAGGAAACTCTTTTGACTTCTACTCTAGAGTATATGATGGTACTGGTGCATCATTAGTTGATTTTGGCAAACCCGGTTCTACTATTCAAGCAGACCTTGAGTATTATCTTGCTAAGAAAGCATCACTTATTCTTGATGATAGAGGACTTCTTAGTATTATCGAAGGCGCATCTTCTGATATTCCTATTAAACCTGACCTTCCAGTAGATGCTATGAAACTTGCCGATTTCAATATACCAGCCTATACCTTTAAAGCCAGCGATGTGACTATTAGAAGGACAAGAAATCAAAGATTTACTATGAAAGATATTGGTAAGATTAATAATCGTCTTTCTAATGTTGAAAAGATGACAACTTTAAATATGTTAGAAAGAAATGCTTTAGACTTTGAAGTGACTGATGCTAACGGATTGAATAGATTTAAGTCAGGAATTGTTGTTGATAATTTCCAAGGACATAGTGTTGGTGATGCCTTCCATAAAGATTATAAAAACTCTATGGATTTTTCTAGCGGAATACTGCGGCCAATTCATGTTACTAAATCAGTTGATCTTGAGGAGGCTGCGTCCACACTTGCGGGAAGAAATGCTGCTGGTTATCAGAAGACAGGTGATCTCATTACTCTCCCATATACAGAGGTTGTACTAACAGAACAACCATTTGCTAGTACAGTTGAACGTGTTGCACCATTTATGACTGCAACATGGAAAGGTTTTTGTAGCATTGATCCAACTCAGGACAATTGGATGGAAACAGAAATTGCTCCTCAATTGATTCTTAACAAAGAGGGTAACTATGATGCAGTTGTTGCTGCTATTGGTAATAATATGGGTGTGGTTTGGAACTCTTGGCAAACTTCTTGGGCTGGTGTTGTGGTACGAGATGATGGTCAACCAGAGCCGCCCGCACGAGATGATGATGATGACGATTAATGATTTTTTAATAGTAATAAATAAGAACAAATATAAACGGAGTTCCATCTGATGGTAGATCAAAATTATAATGCAATTACACAAACCAGAAGTGGTAAGAACACAGAGGTTTCAGAAGATTTTGAGCTAACAAGTAATGGGTTTAAATCTATTGCTAAAACTGTTATTCCATATGCACGACAAAGGGTCATTACTTTTACTGTAACAAGTTTAAAACCCTTTACAAAATTATTCATATATTTTGATAAGACGCTTGTTAATAACTATGTTACTCCAGCATCAAGTGGAGCAATTGGAACTACTTTCTTAAACTTCTCAGATGTTACAACTCCTATTGCTGGCAGTAACTTAATTAGTGATGGTGTTGGTAACTGCAACGGAACTTTTACTATTCCTGACCCCAAACAAGGTGGCAATCCTAAGTTTCCAACTGGCGATCTTTCGTTTGTAATAACAGCAGACCCAAATAATAAACAAGTTGGTGACGGCGCAAATGAAATTGTTGCAAGAGAAACTTATGCTGAAGCAATGTATTCTGCTAACGGTATGTTAGATACGCAACAGGAAACTATTATCTCCACAAGAAATGCGATTGTAAAAACCACGGCTTTAACAGAAAATAGTGGAATTCTTTTAGGTGCAGTGATACCCACACCTGAGCCGGTTGATGACATGGACCCACTGGCGCAGACCTTTATTGTTTTGGATACAGATAGCGGTGCGGGAACTACTGGTGCATTTTTAACTTCTTGTGATATATTTTTCTTTCAAAAAGACCCAGCATTTCCTGTGACAATGGAAATTCGTAATGTAGTTAATGCTTCGCCCGGACCCAAAGTTTTACCATTTGGTAGAAAGACACTAGGCGCTGGATCAATTTCAACTTCTAATGACGGTAATACTGCGACAACCTTTACTTTTGATTCCCCTGTTTATGTGCAGGGTGGAACAGAATATGCAATATGTCTATTAGCTAATACTCCAGATTATAAAGTATGGATTTCTGATCTTGGAACTCAAGATACTTCTGGTAATGAAATTACAGACCAACCTCACGTTGGTGTTATTTTCAAAAGTTCAAACAACAGAACATGGGTTCCATCTCCTACACAGGATATGAAGTTCTCTATGAAACGAGCGAAGTTTGACACATCTGCTGCTGGTTTGGTTACCTTGCAGAATAAAACATTACCCGCAAAAACTCTCGCAGCTAATTCTTTGGAGATGCTTGATAATAGTACTGCTCTAAAAGTTAATCATCCAGGCCACGGTATGTTTTCTATCCTTAATAATGTCACTATTGATGGGGTGCGATCTGGCGCAGAAACAACACTTAATGGTGCATTGTCATCTGCCGCAACATCCATTACTCTGACAAGTGGAACAAACTTTGATGACACTAGTGGTAAGTATTCTAGAGATGCCTCTAGCAATTACTATATTAAGATTGATGATGAGATCATTAGTTATACCACTATTTCTGGAACAGGTATTAGTAGTGCAACACGGGGTACGAATGGTACAACGGCAGTATCTCATGCAAATGGCGCAACAGTACGACTATATCAAATTAATAAAGTCCCGCTATATGATATTAACAAGACACACACTGCAATTGCTAATATTCAACAAGATAGTTATACTATTGTGCTTGACACCACACCAGTTATAAACAGTAATGATGGTAGTACTACAAGCTTTGGTGGAGATGTTATTACTGCAACAGAAAATGCTCAGTATGATGTTTCTACAACTAACATAGGAATGCTGACTCCTGCAAGAACCAAAATTGGGGGTGGATTTTTAGCAACAACAGGAACAAGTCCAAGCGGTTCTGAAACTTCATTTACAAAATCATCAACCTCCAGAATTGTTTCCCTTGACGACAACTATTATTGGGATGAAACTAAACTGGTTGCATCTGGTATCAACGAAACAAATGAAATGGCTGGTGCTAAATCTCTTAGTATTCCATTGACCATGAGTTCAGACATTGATGCACTATCTCCAGTACTTGATTTGCAAAGAGCATCTATGATTGCTGTAGCAAATCAGGTAAATCAAATTGATTCTTCATCTGATGTGTACCCAACATCTATATATAAATCAATGACGCAACCAGATGGTGATAATCATTCAGCAATTTATCTTACCAAGAAAATTGATCTAGAAAATCCGGCGACTTCTTTGCGAGTTATTCTTGATGCAGTACGATCACCCGAATCAAGTATTAAAATATTGTTTAAAACTTTACGGGTTGATGATGAATTTGACTTTGCTGAGATGGGTTTTAAATTCTTTAATGATGATGGAACTGTTTCTGGGTCTGGTTTGCCAGATGTTACAACTCGTCCTTCTGAGAGCAGGGTGGAATATCTTGAACATGAATATACTGCTGGTGTGACAGATGATGGTATTGGTTCTCCACTAGAAGAATTTATTTCTTTTCAAATTAAGATTGTTATGAGAACAACCAATCAAGCTCTGCCACCACTACTTAGACAGCTTCGTGTTTTAGCTCTGGCAACTTAACATGTCAAAATATTTAAAAATAGAAGGTGAGGAAAATTATGTTAAATCAGATAATGGTAGTCATGGAATTATAAATAACAATGTGAATGCATATCAGGTTGCAAAAAAACGTGCGAAAGAAGCACAAAGACATAGGGATGAGATGCGTGAATCGAATAGAGAATTAAATACTTTGAAGTCTGAGATGCATGAAATTAAATCTTTACTACAACAATTAGTTGAGAAAAATAAAATATAGATATGTGATGGTGGGGTGTCATAATTCAGTGAATTAAATCCATTTGGTGAGGATAATAAAAAATAAACGATAAGTGTATATAAATACATTTAATGGAGAATACTGTAAATGGCATATCAAGAACTTGGTATTGGAACGGTTGTTAATGATGGTACTGGTGATACCCTTCCCGTTGCTGGTGACAAAATTAATGATAACTTTGTAGAGATTTATACTTTACTTGGTACGGGTACTGCACTAACGAGTGGTATTAGTGCCACTGCAACAGTGGTGACTTTAACTGCTCCAACAATTAGTGGTGTAGTCGGCGGGACGCAAACCTCTGCTACAATTACAACTCTGACAGGAACCACGTTTAACGCCGGAACTCTTGCATTAGCTGCTGGTTCTATTACAGATGGTTCTGGAGCCATTAGTTTTGGTAATGAGAATTTAACAACAACAGGCGTAGTCACTGCTGCATCATTAGATATATCAGGTAATGTTGACGTTGACGGAACCTTGGAAACCGATGCACTAACAATTGACGGTGTTACTCTTGCAGAAACTATTGCTGATACAGTTGGAGCGATGGTTAGTTCCAACACAGAAACAAATATTACAGTAACCTATGAAGATAGCGATAATACATTAGATTTCGTTATTGGTACGCTCAACCAAAGTACATCAGGGAATGCTGCAACAGCAACTGCACTTGAAACTGCACGAACAATTCACGGTGTGTCATTTGACGGTACTGCTAATATTGATCTTTCTGAAGTCGTACAAGATACGGTCGGTGCGATGTTCTCTAGTAATACAGAGACAAACATTACTGCAACATATCAGGATGCAGATGGTACTATTGATCTTGTTATTGGCACACTCAATCAGGACACAACTGGAAATGCTGCCACTGCCACTGCACTTGCAACTGCTAGAACTATCGGTGGAACCTCGTTTGATGGTTCTGCAAATATTGCAGTAGCGTTAGCAACACTTGCTACTACTGTTACTATCACGGATAATGAATCTACGAATGAGAACAATGCGATCATCTTCACTGCTGGTGGTGATGTTGATGGCGGAAATCTTGGACTAGAATCTGATGGTACACTAACATACAACCCAAGTACGGGTAAAATAACTGCTACAGGATTTGTTGGTGCATTAACAGGTAATGCGAGTGGAACTGCTGCTACCGTTACAGGTGCAGCCCAAACAAATATAACCTCTTTGGGTACTTTAATAAGATTAGTTATTGCTGATGGTGGAACTGTCGGTTCTGTTTCTGAAACAGACGCAATTACGATTGCAGCAGATGGTGTTGTAACTATGGGTCAAATACCAGTTTTTAGTGCTGGTATTAATGTTTCTGGTGGTACTATTGCTGGTACACTCGCAACTGCCGCACAAACAAATATCACTTCAGTAGGAACACTAACTGCACTTCAAGTAGATAATATTAACATTAATGGTAATGCTATTACGAGTACTGCTGGTACTGACTTAACAATTACTCCAGTAGCAGGACAACAGATTGTTCTTGATGGTACGATTGTCATTGATGCCGGAGTAGTCACTGGTGCAACAAGCATTACATCAACAGCTTTTGTTGGTGATATAACTGGTGATGTTACAGGTAATGCTGATACGGCGACCACACTTGCAACTGCTAGAACTATCGGTGGAACCTCGTTTGATGGTTCTGCAAATATTGCGGTAGCACTAGCTACACTTGCTACTACTGCTACAGTCTCCGACAGTACTGCAAACACAAACTTTCCTGTGGTCTTCAACGATGAGTCGAATGCTCTGTTGGACGACACAGGTGCATTGCGTTACAACCCAAGCACAGGAACATTACTTGTTCCAAATCTTGTTGTAGCAGGAACAACTACTCAGGTTGACACTGTTACTATGGAGGCAGCAAACGCTGTTGTGTTTGAAGGTGCAACTGCTGATGACCACGAAACAACATTAACAATTATTGATCCAACTGCTGACCGCACACAGAGATTGATTAACCAGAGTGGTTATATTCCTCTACTTGCAGCACTCACAACTACTGCAATCACATCCACTCCAGAAGAACTTAATATTCTGGATGGTGCAACGGTTGTGGTTGGAGAAATTAACGCACTGGATTTGGGTAGCACTGCTGTTGGTACTGCAATTGCAAGTAAAGCAGTTGTTCTAGACTCTAGTAAAGATTACACAGGCATAAGAAATCTAACAATATCGGGCGAGATAGACGCTGCAACAGGAGACTATTCTGGTGCCGTTGATATTGCTGGCGCTACAACAACTGCCGCCATAACTGCTAGTGGAATTATTAAAACTGATGACACTACTGCTGCAACAAATACTACAGATGGTTCACTGCAAACTGATGGTGGTCTATCAGTTGTCTTGGATGCTGTTATCGGTGATGACTTATTCTTACTTAGTGATGCTGCTGTATTAACTTTTGGCGCAGATAAAGATGTTACTGTAACCCACGTTGCTGATGCAGGAATAATGATTAATGCTGCAATGCAACTCCGTTTCCGTGATAGCGCAATCAGCATCGGTTCTCCAGCAGATGGTGATCTAGATATCAATGCCGATGATGAAATAGAACTCAATTCAACCCTGATTGACATTAATGGTAATGTTGATATTAGTGGTACTACCTTAATGACTGGCGTCACAACGCACGGCG
>Ga0209711_10000901_pt1 | contig 30323 bp, 28 predicted proteins | sample ArcticOcean_MG_C_7_FD_187441 | JGI IMG/M metagenome (GOLD analysis project Ga0209711, IMG submission 187441) | Marine microbial communities from western Arctic Ocean - ArcticOcean_MG_CB11_88 (SPAdes) (version 2) | ecosystem: Environmental > Aquatic > Marine > Oceanic | place: Arctic Ocean...
GCTCGGTAGTATAAATGGATTACGCCCAGAGCAGATTGAGCTCGCCTTTAATTTGACTTGTATCGTGGGGAAGCTCGCTCTAGCACTGACCGTCGCATTGTGCATCTTTTTTGATCCATAACAAAAATGACATTTGCTATTTACATGTACGACTTCTGTCTAATGTGGGGACCACACGTAAAAAAATGCATAAAAAACAAAACGAACGCATGCTCCGTTCCCAAATTATGCACAAATAATAAAAACACGCAAAAACGTCTGCTCAAAATTTGGGAGAAAAAGCGTTCGTGTCTCATCGTAGAAGGGCCAAAGAACGCGAAAGAAAAACAAAAATGGACCAACTTCGAAGACAAGTGATTTGATTAATCCAATTTTAATAAACATTTTAGAAAGCATTCTTCAGAAAAGGCTCACTGACACCCTTAGTAGACTTTCGCAGCCTGTTAGACCTGGTATGCGCAGCCACACATCCGATGAGCAGGAAGATCATGGGGAGCGCGACGAACACGGGAATGAACAACGCCAAGTCGAAATGCTTAATGGGACCATCGGTGTCACGCTTAGCAGCAGCAGTCGTGTCGGCCGCACTCATGGGGCCCGGGCGGACTTCCACGGAGGCAGCGGAGGGCTGTGCGGAAGGGCCCGTGGGTGACGTGCGAGTGGCGACGGACTCGAGCAACGTGCGACGATGCTTGGCGGGGGCGGGAAACTTGTTACCAGGCACACTCTCCGCCTCGGTCGCGACAGTCGCAACAGAGACGTGGTGAACGAGGACCTGTTTGTCGACCAAACCATCGGGATCGGTGAGCAGACCCTCCGCCAAGTCGAAGCATACCAGGTTGCACGCGCTCTTCATGTTCCCTGCAGACGTATCGCACCCCGCTTGGTCATGTACGGCGGGTACAAACTGGTCCGTCCCCAAGAGCGTCTGCATCTGATCGCTCTTCGAGGTAACGAATACATTGAGGACCGGGTCGTAGTAAAAGAGACCAGTTCCGAAGCGGTCGTGCATCGGTTCGCCAGTGCCCACAAGAGGCTCGATTTCGAGCGCCTGCTTCTGTACAAACCAGAAGATGGACTCGTGCGTCGAAGAAGCGGATAGCCTTGTGAGCTGACCGACGAAAATATAAACGCCTTCACTGATGGCGTAATCCGTAGGGGTTGAAAGATCAATCCAGTCAGCGAAGCAGCCGTACGTGTACTTAGCAGGTGTGGCCATACCCGGAGTCGTGTACGAGATCGTTGTGCCGGCGAGGGTGGTGACACCGTCCGCCAATGTAAGAGCTTTTGCCGAAGCCGTGAGCATGCACGCGCCGACGGCGTTGGGAACGAGGTTGGTGACCTGAGCGTCTACACCCTGCACTTGGTGCTTGGAGCAGATCTGGTCACCCCCGGTCATTGTCGTAGCCGGAGGGAGGAACTGGGTTTGCGCGGTGTCCGTTTTCGCTTGATCGTAATCACCGTACAACCTTTGAACAGCGACCACGTCTTTTTGGGTGAGCTCGAACGCGCTCTGCAACACGAAAGTCTCCTTCGTGGCGAGAATGCGGAGGTTGAGAGTGTTTGTAGTAACAACAGAAAGAACGGTTTTCTGCAGCAAGATCTCCAAGTCGACGTGCACGTTGTCACCCGTAGCGTGCTCCTCAGCGAACACCCCAGGGCTCCCGCGCGTACCCTTCACGGAATCAATGCCGGTGTCGTAGCACTTCGTGATCATCACGATCTTGTGATAGTGCATGGTTTTGCCCGAAAACACCACCGTGGTTTTCTTGAGTTTGTAAACACCCTCAGCAGCCGGGTTACTTGCGAGGAACGCGTCGACGGTGTCGAAGTCTGCTGTAGCCATTTCGATATCCACGGGACTCAAAGCTTCGAAAATGCCCAAAGGTTCGTGCACGTCGTGCACTGATTCGGTCATAACCGAGTAGTCGTTATCCATGACTACGAGCGTGAGGGAGATGGCGAAACGCTCGCTTCCTACATCACAGTTGGACGTTATGCTCCGCACGGATTCAAGGAAGGTCTTGGAAGTGAGATCCGCTGAAACAGGAGAGACAGCGACGTGGGCGATCTGCTGAGGCCCGATGGAGAAGGAAGCGGGAATTTGCGCGCAAGTCTTGCCGTACAGCTGGCTTTCTTGCGTGTTTGCGCAGTTGGCACCGAAGAAACCAACTTGGCACACGCTCATGGTCCACTCGTACGTCTCCACGGGAAACGGCACGCCGTTGATGTAGGTTGGGTCGGGCTCCGTGATTTTGGTCACGACCTTAGTTGACGTCTTCGAGTTCTGGCACTGGTAGTGCGTTTTAACCAGGTCAAAGAACCCATCAGCACCCGCACCAGAAGTGTAGTTAACGCGACCAGTAACTGGCGTGCCCATTTTCCAGAAGTGATCAGCGCCGTTGGGGATCCCGTCGGTGCCGGCTGAGATGTCCCAAACGGCAGTGTCCGGTACAGGGGTAGGTCCGTATGCGAGAGAAGCCGACGGGTCGCTGGTAGGGTAAAGAAACTTGTTAACGAAGTCACCCTCGTCACTATACGCCATGTCATAGTTACCGCACGACGAGCGCGGTGTTCCAATGAGATCTTGTTTGGCGGAGTGTTGAAGAGGAAGCCAACCCGTACGTTCCCCCGCAACCAAGGAAGCAACAAATCCGGTGGGCTCGGTCTCGACGGGGGGTACAAAATCGATCATGTAGGTCGACGGACACATCGTGTACTCCTTAGTGACGCCGTCTTCAGTGAATTCCAATTTGCTCGAGGCCGTCACGAAAGGAACGTCGACGACGATTCTCAGCCGCGCGGGAGCCTCAACCTCATACTTGATGGTGAAGCTCATATCGGAGATGTGATCCATGGCACGAAGGTAATCGGCGCCAGCGCTCAACAGAGTCCCGGGGAAATATCCGGTATCGCGCGCGGCGGTCGGGCTGCAGCAGTACTCTCCTGTGGCGGAGGGGCAGAAATCGCCATACGAGGTAACAGGTCCCGCGCTTGCCTGACAGGCAGCGCTGCGGTAGCAGTTGGATTCGGATGTGAAACCAGGGGAATCGGTAGCTACGACGCAACCGTCGAGTTGACCCCCGCTTGGGTCCGCGGGGTCACCGCCGTCAAAAGCGAATGTGATGTAATCCGTGTCAATCAGTACTCGCGAGGTCCCGCTCCCCACGTAACACATGAATTTGCTGTCGACGGTAGAACAGCTTGTGTCTGGTGACACAAGGTGGCGCATGCAATCAGCCTTTAACGCGTCCGATCCCGCGCTGAAACCATTCACGCATGTTGTAAGACGAGCTACTACTTCGGCGTACTTAAAAGTCTCAGGACCTTCACTAATCGAGACAGTGAATGTGGTGACACCCAAAGTTGTGGTTGGGACGGCGGTTTGAGCCGAGACACAAAGCACCGCCGTCACACCGAGAATAAACCCGGTGATCCGCGGACGGGAAAACGATGTAGACATGTGACAACAAGTTTCCGAGATGGTTGGTTTTGGTCACTGTCGTGCATTAGCTTAAATAGCGGGCAGGCCTACTATGGGTTTAAGGAAACGAAGCCTCACCTGAACCGTGGCCGGATAACTGTAGAGACGGCGCACGTCAGACCCCACGTCTCCGGCGTAGAAGAGTTCCTCGGTGTTGTTCACCAACACTTTTGATTTCTTCATTCCGGCCGCCTCCTCGAGCCGCCTCACCATCTTGTGAACGAGGTCGGAGAGTGCTTTTGACGCTCGGCGTCCCGTGGAGTAAACTGATATCCATGACTCTGGGACAGAGAAAAGCACCGAAGCAACGAACATAGCCACGGATGTTGTCTTTCCCCAACGACGAGGCGTGCTGATGAGAGTGTACTGGTTGTAGGTGTCAGGATGCATCCCCGCCTCAAAAAGAATACGCTCTTTGAAACGTGAAAAATCACTTTTCCCATATATCCATGGAAGTATACTTTCGACGAATTTTTTGTGGAAGAACCTTTGCGTCGAAGTGCGCTCTAATCCGCACGAGTCGAGGGATGCGTACAGACGCGCGAGGACCCCGTCTCCACGAAGCCCTTCGCTTTGTGAAGCTTCTACGAATGCATCAATACGCGACAGTATGCGGGGACCGGTCATTCCCCGAACATCATCGATCTGTTCGCGAATCTCGCGCACGAGAGGCAGGTAATCTATCAGCAAGAAAGAAGGCGCTGTGGGTTGCATGGCGCTATGTATTTTTGTTCGAAAAGATGCATTAAATACGGACATGCGAAAATGCCAAGAATTACACGTTTTGCGTGCATATTACAACTCTTTATTTAATGACCGAAGCTTTTATGATGAATCTGTCTATTTTTTCCCAAACCTCGGATTTATAAATCATGTCATTGTGATTTGCACCGGCGATGGCATGGTACTGTGCCCAATGTATTGTATTTCTCAAACCGATTGCATTGGACAACGGGACTACAACGTCGTGAACACCGTGCAAGATGAGTACAGGAATGTCACTAGACAGTTGTGCCGCGATCGTATCGTTGTCTGCGAAATCCATGAAACTTAGTGCGCGATGTAACGGTGGAGGAATGTTCGTTGCGATTGCTGTCAAGACCGGTGAGAGAAGAATGAGACCGCGACATTTTTCTGGTCCAAGCGCCACTGCGAGCTGTAGCGCTGCGAACGTCCCAATCGAACGACCGCAAATGATCACGCGCGTGTCACTTTCGAGCACCTGTTTCTGGCGCGGGACGTCCGCCAGGATCGCTTTCTGCGACGCGGTCTCTTTTATTCGCCATCCGTAACCAGGGTACTCAAATGCTACGATGCGAGGGGCATCAAAGCGCTTCCACAGCGCGGAGGTGGAAGCCACATCTTCCATGTTTCCGTGAAACGTTGCCAAAGTGATGTCTTTGGGCCATGTTGATTTATTCCTTCCACTGTTATCAACCGTGACATAGGTCGCAAAAATGTCCCCCATGATAAATCCTTTTTTCAAAAGAGTGACACTTGCCTCATCGTTCAAGAATCCCGGGAATACTTTTTTCTCAATGCTAAGTATATTGCCCATCGTCCTAACTTATAAGAACGTAAAAGTTATGACACAAGTGGCACATATTCATATATATTGATAGCTGAGGTAGAGAAGAAATCTGCACAAAAAGTGCTTCCACCACAACATGGAAATGATTATTCCATATTCGGCGTCGACCGTCGGCGCGCAAAATTTTGCCGATGACCTCAAGCTTGGAAAATGGTCGTACCCGAAATCCGAAATCGGGGGTGTGAACAGCTCCTTTTTTGTTTTCGACCTTTGGTTCTTTACCTCCATCGCCATGGTCTGGATTGTCATGATGTTCCAGAAAAGGCCCCCCGCTTCGGAACTGACCGCTGGCAAACTTGAAAGGCTGATGCACTATTGCACCCAAGGCGGACCCGCCGGTCCTGAGAAGCAACTGAACGGTCTTAACAAATATGTTTCGTTCTTCACCCTCGAAGAAGTCGCCACTTGGCTTGGCGTCATTTCATTCTCGGCTCTCGTCACCTTCAAAATCATGTGCGGGGCGGAAAATGTGAACGCGGGCTACGTCATCATCCTCTTCACCCTTGGCCTCGCTATCAAACTTCTGCGTCAAGGCACGAAGGGGCGACCGATCATGATGCTTCCTACCTTCCTCGCTCTTCTGACCAACGTCCTTCTCTTCATGGCGTACACCGACTCGTGGGGTGCCAAGAAGGAGTTTGGCAAACACGCTGGACAAAACGCACTGTACATGTGGGCCGGGTTCATGGCTCTCGTGACAATTTCATTGAAAATGTACCTCACCATCATCGAAGACAAGGATTCCAAACAGGATAAAGTGAAGTCTCTTTTCAAGGAGCTGCACGCGCAAAACTTCATGTACTATATGACCGGAATTGATGTCGTTCTCGTTGGGTCATGTGTCACCGTCTTCATGTTTTGCGAGGCAATCCTCATCTCATACGCGGCTACTAAGTGGTACGCTGTTCCTTTTTACGCGTTGTTCGCTGTTCCCGTCTACTACATGGCGAGCAATGGATACGCTATGACCAAGGCCAACAGCCAAGTACCCGCTCTCCTCTTCAACATTCTCCTGTGCGCGCTGTCGCTTGTTATCATTTTCTTCTCGCAGTCGCATGTCTGCTCTTTCCCGGGCCCGGATGGCGAACACATCGTGACGGGCTGCGCCCCGATCGGACTCAAAATTAAAAGCCACGAGGGCGCTAGAGGTGACGAACTCGTTATGCAGAAATGGTCTATTTGGATTCTCGGCATCTCGACATCGCTTTTCATGACCCTCGTTTGGGTCGGCGCATGTTTCACTCAGATGCACCTGGCCCGCACCGTGGACAAAGTGTGCAGTGAGAACGGCACCAACATGGACAAATATCTGACTGAGAACCTCGATGCCAAGGAACGCCAACGTTTGCAATTCGAGGGTGTGTAAACATGTTTGAATTATGACCATCGTGTGGCTTCTTTTAATGACAATCCGAAATACAAGGTGGAAGATGTCCATTCAAAAAGTGAATAAATACACTCGAGGTCCATCTCGTGCACCTTCTCGACACTAGTAAATTCTGCCGGCGCGTTGATTAAACCCAATGAGCGTAGTTTTTCGTACATCTTCTTCAGAGCTGTTTTTTCCATTTCCGCCACATTACACTTGTCGTAGTTTTCAAGTCGTTTCAAACTATCGAGTTTGAAAAAATGAGGAAACCCACCACAAGCCGTTTGCACACAGAGATACTGTGCACATCGCATCACCTTTTCCGCCGTACAGTCTTCTCCGAGGCACGTCTTAATCGTTTCTATTATGTCCATCGCGAGTTTTAAGCCCTCTCTGTGCACCGGCACTCCCTCTGGCTGACGATCGACATAAAAAAATATCCGGAGGTAGAAAATAACGGAACGCTGGAAAAGAACGAGACTGCGCCAGAGAAATCTTCTCTGTATTTTCAATCCCACGCCTGCATATGTCATAGGGGGAGGGGTCCTTGCTCCAACATTGCTCAGTCGATATTTTAACACCCGCACGAGATCGCCCGCAAGCATTTTAAAAGATTGCGGGGCGAAATCGGCACGTATAAAGCTGACATGTATTGGTTCGTAGCTTTTAGGTGTCCTCTCTTCCCTGCGTTCGTACCTCTTCGTACAGTCGGTGATATTCCACATGTCATGCTCTAGCTCAAAGAATATGTTACAAAGTAAGCATCTGTATGTTTCTTGTTTGAACTTGCGAGCAACAGTGCCTTCGATCAGTGAGCCCGGAGTTTCACACTCCATCGGAAATGGGAAGTGGATGCTGTTCACGTTCACTTTAAAATTCCCTTCAATCCGGCCGCTAGCAAGGTCCAAATTGGTCCAAAGTTCATCGCTGAAGAACCCCCCAGTCTTCCTCTCTGCAACAGTGTAAGCCAATAATTCCATAGCCATCCTCATAATATCAGCACTGTTGTTGTATGCGCTGATTGGAGACGTCCAAACTGCAGAGACTTGCTCGCCCGTCAACGGGTGCTCAAGAAACGAATGCCCAAAATCAATTATTTTCACGAAAGGTATAGATTCATCAAAAACGTAAATTCCCTTATCAAATTCAACAACGAAGTCTCCAGATCCCGCGCCTCTCGGTTGCAAAATAATGTTATCGGGGTGAAAGTCGTTGTGAACAAAACCCGCGTGTTTTTGCAGCAAATAAAGCGCGACCAGGATTTGCGTGAAGACACCATCCATCTGTCGTTTAAAAAGAGCAGTAGGCGAATCTTTCTGATCCTCGATGAATCTTCGCAGTGTCATGCTTCCCAGACACTCGATGACCAGCTTGTAACAGTGAATTTCGCGGTTATCTATCCTTACGGTGTAATCGTGGAATTTTGGGACAAACGGCGGAATGCGCTTCACTCGAATCACATGATCCAAGATCGCAGAGCAAAGTATTTCCCCAACGCCAGATTCGTCACCAACAGAATGTCCAGCCCATTGTTTTGTAAACAAGCCATTTCCCGTTGGTGCGGAGGATTCGGGTGTGGTCCGTACCCCCCCCCATCCCGTGTTTTGCTGTTTAACCACAGTCCGTTTAGAGAACAGAATCGCCGATTTTTCCGCATTCATTTTGTCGACGTATATAGCTAGCTGCCCCGGAGGTGTTTTAATAGCCCTTCGCAACCTGTCCTTTTTGAAGAAAGTTGTCTTTTTCAGACACTTCCCCCCCTCTGTGACCAAGTTTACCTTTGTGAGGACACTCTGCTCGCCGCCGGTCACAGACTCGTTTTTCGTCGCATCAACCCAGAATAATAACTCGTTGGTCATGTTTTTCGATGCAAAAGAGTGGACAGAAATCCAATTCAGTATTTTACCGTGCGAGGCGAAAAATGAGCAAGAAATTCCAGCTGGAGACGCATTTGCATGGAATGAATGGCGCAAGAAAAAATGTAAAAATGAAAAATCTTCCGATGATTTATATGAAATTTGCAGAGAATGGTTTTTTGTAAAAGATTTGCCAATACTTTTTGATAAGCCTTTCACATCGTCATGGGAAATCACATCTCTTGATAATGACGAGCACAGAACGGTTTTCAGAGTGTCAAGTATGAAATGGGAAACTCTCTGTCTGTTGAGTAGGGTCATTTTGACAAATATTTCGGATGTTTGTAAACATCCGACGCAGATCGAGTCCAACAAGCAAAAACTGCAAGATGTCGTGGCATGCTCTAGCAGAGCGATAGAGGAATTAAAAGAGTGGTGGGAACCGGGAAATAGACACCAGTGGAAAACTACAGACACTTCAGAAACAGAGCCTATGGAAATATCCTTCCATTTTTACGAAGTTTTTCGTTCAACCGGCGAGCTACTGTTTATGCTATACTGTCTGTCTTCCGCGAGTACCGAAGAGGTCTGTGAAAAAAACTTCAACGAACTTCTTATGTCTCTGATCAAGAAAGCGGAAGCAATCAAACAGTTTGAGCACACGCCTGACGAACTTGACGCGTTCGTGAACAGCGTGTATCTTGCTGTGGTTGTCGGTGTATCTGAAGCCGTCATCCGAAGCGCTTTCAAAATGCGCGTGCTACCGGAAGGTTTCATTAGTTGGCGGCACGTCTGCGAGTGGAAACAGCGCACGATCGAAGTGCGCAAACAGTGCAACAACCTAACCGCTGCTGACGACGAAGAACTCGAAGAGTTGGAAAGAATCGAAAAAGGCAACTTGGTGGAAAATAGATGCGGACCTCTGAACCCGAAGCCATTTCAGTTCCAAATAGAGTTCAAGTTCCCGTTTGAATAGATTACCGTGTCAGAGTATTTAAGGTTTAACATAACACAAACAAGCAACTGCGTTTGATCGTAATGAGCGCTATCCCAGATGCAACAACAAAACCGCGGAAAAAAAAACCAAATCTCCAGCGTAACGTTGTCTATAGAGAAGAAGAGGAGGTGGATTTTGTCATTTTTCAAAAACCATTAACAAGAGACCTTCGCGATGATTATTTCACCGACGTTATTTTCTTTGTGATACTACTTCTGTTTGGTACGTTTGTTGACGCGGGCGTCCCCATAGTGAGTTGTGTGACGCACATCCTAACATCTTCAGTTGCGGGATTAGTTCTATCATATTCGAAGTATGTATCACCAGACCTCAAGCGACCTCGCAAATTTGCACAACGCATTGTTATTGTGACAGCTTTGTGTGCGGGTCTGACAATGGCTTTCGATTTCCTCTTTATCACACAAACGCTATGTTCTTATATCACGCACAGCGAGACCGAACCCGTTGGGTTTTCGGTTGCCGTGCCTTCATCGGGACACGTGTCCATCAGCATACTCCTGTCTTCGCACGTAATCAGTTTCGTGGCCTCGTTTTTTAGAATTTTCAGATCCGGAACGCAGTTTGGGGTGCAAAGCAGCGTGGCATGCATAGGTGTAACGCTAGCTGTCGTCGTATCGTACTCTCTTTGGCTCATCGACTTAGGCAAGTCTACGGGAGCACTGTCACTACATTTGTGGCTCTGGACGCTCGCAGTCTGCTATCAGACAGTAGACATAATTCACGTTTTTACAGATGTGGTATTTTTAAAAGTGAATTTCTGGTGGATCAATGCTATTGCGCTCGCCTTACAGTACGCAGTGTTGGTAGCGAACATCACCGCTCTAAACGAAGAGGTTGATACATTTGCAAAACAGGCATTCACGCACCACTATGATCATTTGTGGGGAAAGTGGCAGGGTATCGCTCTCTCTCTCGCTCTGACGATCAGCAACGCACATCGCTGCATTCAATTGCTTCCTAAATATCGCTTATCAGAGTGTCAATGGAAAAGTCCAAAAATGCTGATGGAAATTGATTTTTACGCCGCATTCGTTTCATTTCTGCTGAAAGCATCCGGGGTAATTCTTCCAACATTAGGAACTCTCGTTATATTGTTTCAACGAGACAATCACAGCATTTCACGCTGGGTTATGTTGTTATACTTTGTACAGCTGACTTTTCGTTTCTTCGTTTTGACAAACGCGTTGCAACCTATGCTCTTTTTAGTCGTTTCTTGCATCGGGTTCGCATTAGACGCCGTTTTGATCGTGTTTCTGGTCCTCGAAAAACGACCTACGGTGTTATTAGTAATCTCCACTATCAGCGCAGGGACATGCCTTTGCTGTGTTTTTTTTTCGGCTTATCAGTGGAGATCAAATGTAATCAAAAAGAAATGTCGCTAGGAGTACTATTTAAACACGGACTTTGCAACCTTGTGACCGTTTGCGATGCGGACAGAAAGATTTCTAGCCATTGGGCCGGTCTCTGACCAAAGTCTGCGACTTTACAATTTTGGAATATGCACACTGCATTTTGCAGCGATGATTTTCACCATCGTTGAGTTGGCGATGAACCACGATTGGAAAATACCAGTAGTGACAAGTTTCATCAACTGGAAGCAGACGAACACCACGTCTGAAGAAGGTTGCGGAGAAGGCAATTGTTACGTGACAAACGACTTCGCCAATTTTTCAAACTCAACTCCTGATATCTCAATGTTAGGTTTGGTTTTGGCGTTCCACGCAGTCAGCTTCATCTGGCAGTTCTTGACCCTTTTTGACAACCCGGTGAATTCGTTTTACCGAAGAGAGCGACTCAAGAACAGGAACGGGCTAAGGTGGCTGGAATACGCGATCTCAGCTCCGCTGATGATGGTGGTCATCGCGTGCGTTCTCGGCGAAGTCGACGTTTCTGTATATGCGCTACTAGCCATCTGCACTTCGGTTCTCATGGCGTTCGGTTACATATCCGAAATATTTCTGGTGCATATTCCGGAATCTGAAACCGTGGGGCTCATACCGACACGTTTGTTGCCTAACATCGTGGGGTGGGTATTCTTTCTGTGCTTCTGGAGTGTCCCAACATTTACATTTGTCGTTGGTTTGAATCGGAGCGGCCAGAAACCTCCACAAGATGTACTAGGTTACATTTATGCAATTTATTTTGTAATGCTAGCGTTGTTTGGTTGTTTTGGGGTGGTGCAAAGTGTCCATGTTTTTTCGACAACTAATTGCAAAAAGTCAAAAAATGTCGGCAGGTACCAACTTATTGACGGCAAGACTACCATCAGAGAAAAAACATGTTTGGACTTGTATCGTTATAACACCATTGAAGCGTGGTATAGCGTGCTGTCGTTGACGTCAAAGGTTCTTCTTGGGGTGCTGCTCACTTTTATGATACGCACAAGAAGCCAAACTTTAAAATTAGAGTTTCAATAATAATATTTTCCTTGCTAAACCTAAAACAACTTTGACGGTTTCATATGCTCCCGTTTCTCTCTCTCTTGCATCTTTAGGCCGTGCACTTCACGCCTCAGTGCACTTAAGCCCGTCCTCATGCTAGCGCTCTCTGCTGCCCTGTCAAGTACCTTGGTTTTCTTTATCACTTCTTTAATCATTTTCGATCCGAATTTATCGACCAAATATTTCTTGTCGTTAGAAAACCCTGCAAAACCTTGCCCCGCAAAGGCGGGAAGTGCGCCGGAGCCGACGAGCGCTTTTCTCGTGCGCGGTTTGAAGATCGTATGAAGACGCAAAACCGCGTCCTTTGCAGACTTGTCCAAATTTTCATATTCTGCGAACTTGATCGTTTGATTGAAGAGGGTTTCGGCCTCTTCTTGAAACTCGTTTCTATACAAATCAAGCACCAACACGTAATCAAATGTCTTCTTTCCTATGGCGTGCGCGGCAAGTTTATCGAAGAGCCTGTTGATATCGCTGGCTTGGACACGGCTGGGTCGATGGGTCCCAAGCTTGTATTTTTTTACCATGATTGGATTTATATCCTTACCCATGGTGAAATAGGTAAGCCTGTTTTTATCGACCCTGTTAAAACCCCGTTCCTCGTAGAAATTAACGAGTTTATTACCCCCATCATCCGCCGCTTCCAGAGAGAACTGGACGAAGGGCTGTGAACGGTCAAAACTATTGGGCTTGGAATATGTCTCTTTGTAATATTCCTCCATTGCTCCGATGAGCATCGGCGCGCGACCACTAGTGTATAATTCTTTGTTCGGTTTGCCGTGACACAGCAAATCGATATGGACGTACAGTGTCTTATCTTCGCCGATCTCCCCAAACTGCTGAAACAATAAGAAACCGACCGGCTGGTCGCATGAAGTCTTTAACGACTTTTTTTCTCTTTCTTCGATGCGCATCGAGCATATGAAAATCCCAAACTTCACTTTTTCATCCTTTTGTATCTTGATGTCTTCCCCAACTGCTTGTATGTAATCACGGTCTAGCTTCCCTTGACATATCCAATTGGCCGATTCGTTTCTTCTGCCCTCGCCACTCTCGCCTATCAAAATATTTGTGACGAAACTTTCGAATTCAACACTCCCTCGGAAGTACGGGCCATTGATTTTGGCTACCTTCACTTCACCGTTAAAGTTTGCGCTCTTCTTCGTCAGGCTGTTGGGCTTCGGAGTATAGTCAGCGTCGCATACGTGTAACGACATCGGGTAAATTCGCGAATTACTAAAAATGGCAATTCGCACAGTATATATACGACGGTGTTGCCCTCAAGATGAAGAATGCTTATAAACGAAACGCCCCCCCCCCCCCTTGAAAACAAATCGAATCCTCCGACTGGTCGCAGGGCTTCGTTTTACGAGTCCGCGTCGGGTGTGATTGTTGCCAAGTCTTAAAGTGCAGCGACTCCTATTTAAGTAGCATTGGAAAGTGAGACCAATCCGTCACAACTCATGGGGTATTTTTGACTATATATGCCCTGATATCGATAAAGATAAGAAATGAGTGCGACAATCGAAATCCTCGATTGCGAAAAATATGAGAATAGAGATGAATGTTTAAAAGCAGAATGCAAACACGAATACAAACCAGATGAGAACCAATATCAGGATCCGATTTCATTTAACGAGTTGGGAAATTATGTCGTTCAGACCAAAGACGGCAACAACACACACTGCTACAACGACGACGACGAAGATCATGGTTTGCGTGGTTGGGTTAAAACAAACGCTAATGAGCCCCTGACTCGTAGACTTTTACAACCACCTTACCCAACTGACAAATGGCAAGCTCCTTCTGTCTCACCTTCAACCTTCAGCAACGCGCCGACCAGAATCAGCGACCTCGGAGTGGATCACATCCTTCGGCACGCCACGAACGAACGCGAAGCTATGGCTTTGTTTCGTAACATGGAATTAGACAGACGGTTCTACTTCGGGGAGATAAACTCTCTGAGCGCCAGGGGGTTCGGCGAGGTCGCTCGTCGCTTCGCGCTCGACACCATCGACAAGAGCACGAACGCTTCGGACGACTCGTACTCGGCGAGATTTCAACCGGAGAGCTTTTTGGCGCTGGTCGATAACGGATACGCCCAACTGGCGAATGAGTATATTTCGTCGTCGATCCATCGCGGAAGTGATATGGCTCCGGCCGACACGAGCCCTCGGTTTCAGAGGGGACATCGCATCGCCTTACACGTCCTGATAGCCGGGGAAAACGATCGCAACCGAGAAGCTGCCAGAGAGGCTCAGAGGAGGTACTATGAAAAGTTCGTCGAGCCGTACGAGGATCGCGAAGGGATCGTGGTTCAGGACTGGAGAGAATACAACGAGGAATTTATCGCGGATCATACGCGAGGTAACTAAATTCTTCTCCATTATGGGCTAGATGCTTCGGCGCCTTGAGTTCAATACCCTCAAGAGGAAGAATGCCTATGTTTTTTCTAGCGACGCACAACCGTGTGAAAATTCAGATTTTTGTATAAACGAAACAACGCCCCCCCTTGAAAACAAACCGAATCCTCCGACTGGTCGCAGGGCTTCGTTTTACGAGTCCGCGTCGGGTGTGATTGTTGCCAAGATTTAAAGTGCAGTGACTCCTATTTAAATAGCATTGAAAAGTAAGACCAATCCGCCACAAATCATGTCTCTAAACAATCCCGACTACGACGAAGCCTTCGCGTTTCTGACGGCTGAGCGAGCTTCACAAGCCGAGGAAGATGAGGAAGAGCATTTTTCCGATGCCTGTGATGATTGTGATAATTTGCTTGACGACGGCAACGACGACAATGATAGCTTCGAGATCGCGGCGTGGAAAGCCAGGCATGACTCGCTTGTCACAATCGCGCAAAACGACCTCATTAAATGTAAAAGGCATATGGAACGTATCGGTGATGATTTAAAAGCGTGCGACGATAACGCGCGGGACGATAACGAATGGACCTTAGATCGACTGTCTACTGCTATAAAACAAAAAAATGCAGTGGAAGAAGAACTGCGTTTACAAAAACATCTCACCGCTATGGTAGTGCAAGAAAATAACTTTCTCAAGAAAACTATCGAAGGTCATAGCAAGAAATAGCCGATATTAATAATATTGAAGCTATTGCGACCCTCCGTCGCTATCAGACTCTAACTCAGCCTCAGACTTGGAGTCACCGTCGGACTCGGACTCAGAGTCACATTCGGCTTCCGAGTCGGACTCAGAGTCACATTCGGCTTCTGAGTCCGAACCGGACATTACTTCGAAAAACGACTGTAACGGATCTTGAACTTCTTCCCGCACTGCTGCAGGTTTATGATCCTCCGTCAGATCTATGCCCATTTTCACATTCGCTTCGATCTGAATTTTCATTTTTTCAATTTCTTGCTTCACGTATGGTTTTATACGTTGTTCAAAGAAACTTTCCATGCCATTCAAAACGTCAGATTTCCTCTTTTTATTGTTCATAGCTGCTGATAATTGCGGATGGCTTATTTTGCTGAGCCGATCCTACTTCAAATCTATATGACATCTCAAAAAAGAAAATCGAGCGATGGTGCTGAATTCGTTTTAATTCCTCGCAGCGCTGTTTTATGTACAATATGTTCGGGTATTATGCACCATCCTCATCATTTGAACTGTAACTGTACGGTTTCTTTCTGCAAAACGTGCATATCGCAATGGATGCAGACAAACGAGAAGTGTCCACTTTGCAACGTCAAGGCGTCGGTGATATTGCCGTGCGGAAGGCAATGGAGTGATGCGCTGGACTCCATCAAGAGGACTTGTCCTAATAGCGATAAATGTCGTTTCAAAAGAGGCACGTATGCGGAAGCAAAGAATCACGCGGCACAAGAGTGTATGTTTAGAAAAATTCAATGTCCTAACGAAGAATGTGACGAAATAATTATGCACAAGAACTTAAAGGAACATTTGCGGTTGTGCCGTCTCAAAAGATGTAAAAATTGCATCACGTCGCAGTATGGATGTACGGTGATGGGTACTTCCGAATTTATAAAACAGCACGAGTTGAGATGTGTGTTTTCCCCAGAGGTTCTCAAACAAATTGGAGAGCTCGTGGAGAAAATAAAGAAAACCGAAGAGAGTGTATAAGCTATATCTATCTTCCGAATGTTGCCAGATGTTCCACTCCACGACCCTGGACCGTTGCACGATCCCTTTATCCGCGACGCATTCCTTCTCTGCGGCGAACCTCGCGATCCCGTTAGTTGTATCGAAGAAAAACGCACGGTCAAATCCAAATGGCCATGTGACCCCATAAGCTGCGAGACGGTGTTTTTTAATGTCCGCCGAAAGAGGCACAAAAAAGTTGCAGGACAAAAGTGCAAGGCTAATGCTTGTTGCGAAAGCATCAACCCACTCGCGCGAAATGACGCGAATTATCCATTATGCGACTCGCATAAACGCGCTAAAGTCGCGCACTGCGATGACGGTGAAGACGTTAGCTTTTGCTTCTATTGCAACAAGGTACATAGCATGGACAAGTTTACCCATAAAACTAACATCTGTGACCGTAATTACCTTCGGCGCAGAACGATAAATGACAAAAAAAGGGATGATAAAATAAGTTTGAAATAAAAAAATACTCTATTTACTTATTGAGGGCCCGCAGGCATGCCTTTGAAATTCTGGGGAAGCATATCGGCCGTGACTGACATTGAGCCGCCGTTTGTAAAAGAGTTCAGGCCAGCCAGCGCACTACGCTGACCGTGGGTCAGCGCAGCAAAGCGCTTGTTGGGCCCTTCGGAAGGGTCGCTGGCTTCACCCCTGCCACGGGCGGAAGCGTTAACTGCGATGGGCTTCTCTTTCTCCTCCCAGGCGGGCGGGAAGAGCGCAGCCTTAATTTGTTTAATAGCCTCGTCCTTATCCCTCGAGCTGTTTTCTTGTTTGCGACCCTTCAGCGCTGAGGCCAGCACGGGCACAGCCCTGAAGACCTCGCTTTGTGCGGTCTGGTCGTCGAGAGCGGCGCTGATCTGGTCGGCGTCGGACCCGCAATATTCCGCCAGAAGAGCGTTCATCACAGAAACGATTTTCTTGCTCTCTTCCTGAGTCTTCTTCGCGTTCTTCGCGATCTGATCCTCGTACTTTTCGTTGTTGCTCTTCAGATCGTCGATCATCGCGAGTTGCCTCTTGTGTTCTTCTGTGCCGGTCTTCAGCTGGGAGGCGAGATTGGCCACCTGCGTGTACAGTTCGTTAGCGATGCGTTCGGGCACGTTCTCGGTGCACTTAGCGAGCAGCTCGGTGATGTCAAGCTCGACTGGGGCACTTTCGACGGCTGCTGGCGAGGGGGCGATGTCTGTCTCCATGACAGACGCGCCGGAGGTCTTCTTCTCTTGCTCAACGGCTTCCATCTTGTCAATGCGAGTTTTGAATTGCTCGTATTCTGAGAGCTCTTTATATAGGCGAGTTCCCTCCCTCGCCCCATTGAAGCAAATTGAAACCTCTTTCGCTTCAACACTTCCGTCTCTGTGATCGTAAAGATGGCCCAGTGAAAGAGAGTCTAGGGTGCCGTTCTCTATTAACCGCTGGACCGTGCGACCTGCGACGGTGTCGTGCAACCGGAACTTGCAAGCAGAGTATCCTGTTTCAGGGTCCACCGTCACATCAGTGACGCGGCCTACCTCGTCCCCTTCCTCGAACCCATCTTCCGTGTGTTCTATTTTCATCGGAACCCCGGAAATAGTCATTGTCTGAATCTCACTCGTGGTGAGATCAAAAGGGTAACGTGCGCCGCTGTCCGGATCTACCCTCCAATCTCGCGCCTCGGTCGCTTTGACCGGGCTCTCATAAAGACAACCTGCGAATTCATTCATGTCTACTTTTAAGGAGTTACAAAATGCGCTAATGAGGACTTTCTTGGGGTTCGTCGTGCTTCTGACGCTGATGAAGATTAGCTTGAAAAAACTCAACGGTTTTGATGTACTGGCGGTTGTCGTTTTGGCTAGCGCCTCTGTCAAATCCTTGATAAATGAAACGGGATATATACTCGAAATTATTGTTTTAGGAATAGTCATGGCTACGGTAACGTTTAACGCTGGGGCCAACAGAAGAGGCACGCTATTCGTGAGTGGTATTCTCGTTTTAAGCGATGCCATGGTTCAGTACGAGGATATCGTTGGGGAGTTGGACGACCTAGACAAATGCATGCCCGTCAAAACTGGGGCAGCCGTGCAAAGCCTACTGCTTGGTATTATCTTGTATGGAACGTTAGGCGAAGACAGTGATTACAGGAGTGTTGATTCAGATCAAACGGAAATAGAAATGAAAAGATGGATTCTAACTCTCGTATCAGTCTCCGTCATCAGGTCACTCGCGGTCGTGCAGCAGTGTTCTACGGCCCTCGACACACCAAACCTGGTCGAGTCCTTTAGCACGCTGCGTGTCATTTGTCTTGCCACAGTATGCATTGCTAACGGCGAGGATGAGACCGAGGCGTCGGATGACTAAGGGGCATTTCGGGAACCGTCTTGTGACATTGTTATTGGGTGGAAAAATGCATTCATCTAGGGAGTGCGCAAAGCAACTTTCTGTGAAGCAATGGGCGTCGCTTTTATGTGAAAGGAAATCTCACATGGTCGCCGCCGCTCTCGAAATCGAAGGACAGGACGGAATGTGGCGGTTGGCGAAAGACGCGAAACGAATATTCGAAGCGCGAATGTCTAAATCCTTAGGTGGCGGGTTTATTATTTCAATGAAAAATACGATTGTAGACGTGCAAGGAAGTGAGGTTTCGCTCTACGCTGTGGTCAAGCACAAGAGCGGCGAGGATGAAATTCAGAGAGAAAGGTGTAGGGTACGAAATAAAAAAAAAATGACCGTGCCGCGAACTCGATCACTTAAGCATGCCGTTCATGTTTCCCCCTCCTCCGTAGACGTTGTTGTAATACACAGGCTCCAATAACTTGTTCATGCCCTGTCTTACCTTTCCGCAACCAGGATACACGCGGTCGCCCCAATGTCCAGTGTTCTTCACGACGAGATCAAACATGGAGTTCGACGGGTTGTACATCGACTGATGACCCTGGAAGCACAGCGAGTTTGGAGTCGCGTCGGCGCTATCAAAGTGACAACGCGAGGGCTGGTCTGCCGATTGCTCGGACCAGTTCCACAGCCAACTGTAAAATTGCGCCGACGCGAAGTGCAGCTTGCTGACATCAGGGTCGTTAAGGGGGGCCAGGTTGCCGCTGTACCTGCCGGTGATGTCGATCGGGTTCGCGTACTCGGAACTCGAGTAAGGCGCCAACATGGCGAAAATACTCTTGTGACGGCCGGTGCCTCCGTTGCAGAAGTTCTCGTAATCACTTTGCTCCTCGAAAAACTCTGTGCCATCGCCGCCCACGTACCCGGTGGAGAACATGTCCTCCGCCAGATACACGTTCTGTTGCCGATACACCACAGACTTAGAATAGAAGGTAAAGTTACCCATGTGAAGCTTCTGAACAATGTTGTCGCCCAGCTGGAAGTCCGCGTGACCAACGAGCGTCTCGCCCGACTCCGAACCACTCTTCATGCAGATACCAGTGGACATGTCGTAAGTCATGTAGGGCCGCGCGTAGATAACGTTGAAAGGGAACACAACGTTGGTCTGGATGAACCTAGAGAACGCGTCTTTGTGGATGGGGGTGCCGAGAAAGGCGACGGCGACAGCGCGTTGGAGTGGGGAGGAAAACATCCTCGCACAGGAGGCCACGCGATCTTTGAAGTCGTCATCTCCATCGAACAGATCCGTTTTCCACATTTCATTCATGTCGCCCAGTGCGTGGTACGACGCGTTCGCGGGGTCGGCGGGGTTTTTGCGTTTGATTCCGAACGTCCCACTATCGTAACCGTGACCAACGACCTCGCCATCATGGCCTGCGCCGATGTTGACCATTCCCGCATGCTCAGTCACGTACGCATAAGAATACAGGCCAGTTCTGCTCAAGATGGAATTGTTGGCGGAGTCGTTGCCTTCAAAATAGTCACCAAGTGCCTGTGAGCAGGTGAGCTGTGTGACGACCCATTTCCATGCTCCGGTGCCGCCTGGACTTTGTGCGAAAGAAGGTACTTTTTTAATGTTGTCTTTAAAACCCTTGAAATCTTCCCAGTGCTCGTTGAGTAGCCTCGTGGTCTGATACCAGTCGAGGTCATCCATGTCGTTCATAATCATCTCGAACAACTTCTCCAGACCGTCGGTATCTACCGTCGCCATCGTTACAAATTTAACCAAAAGGTAACGATAAGGCTGAGTAAGAGTTTTGGCAATGTCGAAGAGCTTATCAGCGGCGTTTTGGGCGATAGTGTCGCCGTTTGCCACTTGGGTCGCAGTCATCTTTCCCTTATCCTTAACCGATACATATTTCAAGGGGTGCATGAGACCCTTGAATGTCTCATGGAAGTCGGTAATCGTGGCCATACCGTTCAGCGCCCCAGTCGGAGGGGGAGGGACATCCTTGGCAGGGGTCCAGCTAACCACTGGGGGCAGGCGTTCGTGGACAAGGTTGGAGAAAACTGCTGCACGCACGTCCTTGTTTTTGAAGAAGAAAGGCGCGGACGACATGAACAGATTCCCATAGCAGACAGTCTCGAGTCGTTGTACGAGAGAGTTGAAGCCGCGCAAGGCCTGCTTAGCTTCGCCGTGAAGTTCGGGATACGCCGTTTTGTACTTCTCCTTCGCCAGTTCATTAAGACCAACGTGCGAGCCAAACCCGTACGGGACGAATAAGGCTGTTCCCTTATCATCCATAAGGTTTCCAAGTGCGGTGTTCGGCGAATCAAACATGTCTTCGAAACTGAAACCGGGAGCAAGGACGTTTAAATCCACCACATCTTGCCCAGGAAGAGGAAGCTGAAGCATGTTGTCATCGGAATTCAAGCGAACACTCGCTGAGTTATTGGCGTAGGCGTGTTTGATGTAGTTGAAGTACGCTGCCGTCGCTACCCCCTCTTTCGTTGTGAAATCAAGGGGTGGCTTCGCGTCGAGCTTTGCAACGAGCCTCTTGAGAACTTGCAGGTCGATAGAGATCTGCTTCTCTTCGTCGAGCCCCGTAACAACGGACATGGTCCAATCACGGATCGCCTCATCGGGCAAATCGTTCGATTTGGTTTTATCCATCCCGGATCCCCCATTCATCTGGCCGAGGTATTTGTGCGGTGCGTGCCCGTCTTTGCTCAGAAACATATCCTTGCCCGTGAAAGGTTGACGACTTTCAAACCCATCAAAGCTCAGTTCACCATCCTCGTTAAATCGCTGACAATGGTTGAGCCCCTCCATGAGACCAAGTTTCTTGAAACCATCGCGATCTTCGTCGTACACAAGGATGTCTCGGAAGGCGCTCGAGTAGTTCTGACAGGCCGAGTAGTCAACGTGGGGAAAGGAGACCGCGTACTCTCCGATTGTCCTCCGTCGGCTTGTGATGTTGACCGGGTCATCGTGGTTGGGAAGGTTGAACTGCTTGCACTCAAAGATGAGCGTGTTTGCCGAAACATCGAGGCTCTTTGCATCTCCAACTCCCTGATTTTCCTCGTACATGGCAGGTCCCTTAGGACCCTTGAGAAAGTATGCCCAGTTTTCGCGGCGAACTCCGGCGATGTACTTCTTGACACCATCGTCCAGTACCCACGCGTCCGGAGATACTCCGTTGAGTTTGAGGGTCCGCTGGGCTCTGGAGTTGAGCATGTCCCATCCATAATCCGTTTTCTGGATTTCACCGAAAGCCTCAACTTCCATGTCGAGACGCTTGCGCGCGGAGACAGCCGTAAATGACTTTCCGTAACACTGCATGAAGAGCTGGCTGCTCGTCTTGCAGCGCAGAAGGCTCTCGATGACACCAATGTAGAGGGATTGCAGAATGGCATCTCGGATTTGCTCGAGGTTCATCCTGTACGACATTTGGCCCTTAGGAGAGTTCATGAACCCATGCTCGATCATGAACGCGAGGCCGTAGCGAACGTAGTGATCGCGACGTTCGGAGATCTGCTGCGTGACAAGACGGGAGACACCCTCTTCGGGGACAGGCCCAAGCAGCGTGTTGTTGAAATGAAACTCATCCCACGTGACAGATGTCTCGTTTTGAGTCTGACGGATAGGAAGTAGAATCTTGGTGGGAATCAACTGTTCGTCGTCAATAATTCTGATCATCACATTGGTGAGATAAGGGTTCGAACCCTTGTAGACCTCGGGCAGAGCAAGAGTCTCGCGAGAGTAAGTGCTGTACGGATTTGTGACGACCGCCTCTCCGCGAGGTGAGACGCCGAACCAGTCGCTCCAGTTCGGGGCGGTCTGGACAGACTCCTTCGGAACGCTGGTCTGAATGGTGGTCATGGTGCGGGTGGGATACACCGTCTGCGATGTTGTTGATATAAAAAACTGGCCTATATAAATACTACAATAGTTATAAAAGACTCTTATAGCACGTCTGCAGTTGATGAAACGTTGATGAAATTTCTGTGGAAAATCGCATCGGTCGCAGGTGTGGCTCTCGCGACTTACGTAGTTGTCATCTCAGTATATCTCGTAGTATCGATAGCTGTATTTTTTTATCATAGGTGCTCCAACAAACAAGAAGTGCCACAGCCTAGTAGAGTCCCTGTGGCAGAAGAGGAGCTGAAAGTATTTGTCCAGCCGTGGGTTCTACGATCTTTGAAGGAGGAAGCATGACGATCGGTGCGGCAGAAATGCAAAAAAACTTCCTCGTCGCCACCGTCTCTTTCATTTTCGCAGCGTGTTTTGGATTTGGCGTGCTCATGTCGAACGTGCAGTACTTCACCACCTGGGCTCTTATGCTCCACACAATTGTCCTAATTGGTTATGCTATAATTAATTTGCTGATGATGGTATCAGCGTCAAGTGATACGAAACGAGTGGTATATGCAACAATAATACAATGGGCGTTCGCTCCTGCCTTATGCATTGCATTGAGTGTTGCTGTTACGGTGATTTATTTGCTCTATGATGCGTTCGGGGCGGAAATATTCGAGCAGCACTGTCGTGTCAGCAGCGAGTGCAGAGACCTGATGATTGAGTTCATTATTGCGCATTACATGCCCGTCGTCAGCTATCTAATTATATGCATTATGGATATCACATCTATCCAAACGGCAATTTCTCGCGATTTACAAATGCGATGGTGGTATTACGGAATTCTTTTATTTCAGACTTCGCTGCTTCCGGTGTCACTCTATTCGTGTTTTTTCACCGTCGATACTGTGTACGGCGAAGGGACTCAGGCGGTCAGTTTAGCCTTATTGATTTCTTCAAGCTTTGTAGCTTCTTTGATGTGGAGTAGTATTTTGCTTTTCAAAGTGGCCGACCAGTCTTGCACAAACGCGTGAGCCTCTCCATCATCGCTGCATGCATTGTACCCTGGTAGTTTGTGACTTCCGCGGGGGGAGAGTCTGTGACTTCCGCGGGGGGAGAGTCTGTGACTTCCGCGGGGGGAGAGTCTGTGACTTCCACGGGGGGAGAGTCTGTGACTTCCACGGGGGGAGAGTCTGTGACTTCCACGGGGGAGGAGTCTGCGACTTCCGCGGGGGATGGCCCTACTTTCCGCTTCTTCTTAATCTTAGCAACTGTTGTACTTTTCGTCACTCCTTGCACAATTGGCATAGACCCCATCTATGATAGCTAATATGCTTCGTCTCTTCGTATCTGCTATCGCTCGGATTACAAAAAGTGCACTTGTTTTTGCCTACAAGTTTGTTGCTCTACTCGGCTCTGAATTTATAAGGGGCGTTATAACTTATGCACTGATTATGAAGCTGTTGCAGAATTATCCTCCCACGATGAACGGGACCACATAAATAAAGAATTTCATATGGATTCTAAAATTGTTATTTCAGCGTCCTCATCATTTTCAAAAATTTTATCTTCACTACTGCTGAGGTAGAGCTGCCAGATGCCTCTGTTGTTCTTTTGAATGCAGTCGTAGCAAACGCCTCTGTTTAGGAAAGCAACCAGTCGCGAAGACACGATGCATACTCCCACTGATCCCACGGGTAGCTTTTTAATTTCATCTCTAGCTTGCGATTTAGATAACACAGAATGTAAAAAATCTCCGTTAAAATCGAGGAAGGGTTCTTTGACCGCTCTCTTTTCCGTAAACGACGACGATATGTCCATTATTCTAGACACGCTCGCTAACTTAGCAAGCTCGCTTGCTTTCAATATACAGTCTAGACTAATAAATGAGTCACAAACCCGCTCTATATGCATCGCGAGTAACCGAATTCTGCGAAACGCACGCTTGCCCGGGATGCGACCTTTGCGACTCATGAAAACCGCCACGGCGCATATCTCAGCGATCGCATTCTTGTTCATGCGAGTCTGATCTTGCTTGCATATGTGCTTCGCAAAGTATGCAGACTTTCCAGAAGATCGTTTCATGTTCTGATAACTTATCCACGTCACAGTCCCACACGCTGTCGGACTCGTCTATTTCACAAGCGTTCATCGTCGTAGATAGAGTTAGAGAGGATATATAAATAGTACTCGATCTGTTTTTTTACGTATATTATAAATAAGAATTAGAAATCTCTAATCTCTTAGCACGTCGTCTAGATGAACAGCAGCGCGGGATTTTAGCGCGAGTCTTCGCGCGGACATGTTTTCGCTGAATGCGTGACAACTCTGCGGCGACATCCTCAGGAAGCAAGAAATTATGAGCGAAAGAACTCTGCACGATCTGTGCTACTGTCGCCTTCTCAGAGGCCGAAATCGTATCTGACAACAAAAGTTTTCTCATACCACTGAAAATCCTTTGAGGCCAATATGAAATTTTGTTTTCTCGGCATAAGGTTTTGAAAGCGGATTTGGTCATGTGCATGAGACATGCCGCTTGAGAAGAGGTGTAGAGCTTTGCCAAGTTCCACAAACTTTCTTTATCCATTTTACACACATGTTCGAGTCCCCTTTTGTCGCCCAAAATAACGTCGATTTCGTATAACGTTGGACACTCGTTTTCCAAGTAGCAGGTATCGTTGAGAAACATGCCGTTGTCATCTAGTTGAAACTGCGCAAGGAAATCGAGTTCTTCCTGATTTTTCATCTAATTCTGATTTCAGATTTTTTACGAGTCAGCGCAGAAAAGTGTTTTGAAATATCATCCGCGCCGACTCTAAACGTGGGAAAAAAGTTTTTGAAAAAAAAGTTGGGAGGCTGTTTGCGATTTTGTTTTTTTTTCGCTGTTTGGAAAAAAGGATCTGAAAGTTCCCTTATAGATCGACAAAAAATGTAAGTCTATACCAAGAAAATTCATGGACTTCATTCATCGTTTAAGCTTTATTTTCCGCGACAACCGACCATGCAAGTAGGTCATCGCAAAAAGCTTGAATCTCTGTATTTTCTTTCTTTACTCTTGCAAGCTTATTTCGCATTTCATCGACGTCCATCAAATGCTGATAACTGCGAGCCGTGCTATCCAAATCTAAATCGGAAGCCATTTCTTCTGATGCATTATCGTTACATGATAACAGCAATTTCAAGTTCCGTGTCCCTGACGAAACTATTACCGGCGTAACATGCGGTGGCGTAATATACAGGCTTTTTGCCAGCAATCTGAGCAATTCGTCGTCAGCCTTGCCGGCGGCGTTGGCGTCCTCCACCGTCTTCACCGACGGTGCGTTTCCCGCCGATGCCCCTCCCCCTGCCGCCTGCACTTCTCGTGTTGGGTCAAATACGAAAACATGCGACGCATTCTTTTCTATGTTGAAGCACATATCAAGTGCATTCGCTTCACCAAAGTTGCATTTCTCTCTATCTATACAAAAGCTTTTGTTATTTTTCATCCAATCAAATTCGAAAAGTGAACAAGACGATTTGTTTTGGTTATCAACTAACCAGCCGTTGTACATGTATCGTTTACCATTGCAAGAAACTCCCGAAATTTGGTGAGACTTATTACAAGCGTCACTGTTGAAATTTGATAAAAGTAAACCATCAATTTTGAAATGACCTCGATCTGGTAATGTCATTGTATTTGGATCAGCGGTGCTTGCGAAGTCAACTTCAACTCCAGGACCCCAGAATGGACTTTCAAGCGCGCCCTCGCCATCGAATTCTTTATGCATGACGATAACAGCATCAACTTCGCTGTAATCAAAATCATCGACCATTTCTTGAAACAATAGTATCCTTTCAGCCTCCCGCTCTTTTCTATTTGCTTCCCTTTCAGCCTCCCGCTCTTTTATCTGTGTTTTCTTTGTGACAAAGCTCTTGGGTCTATTCACTTCATGCAATGCGTGTTGTATTCCTTGCTTATAAACTTTGAATAAATTAATTTTTTCTCCTCTTTTGTTAAATCTTCCTTCAAATCTGAATAAATTGACTCGGCTGAAATAATGCTTGTTATTTTGTTTTACTAAAAACAAAACTCTTTCTTTCATTCGCAGGAATTCTAATAACTGAACCAGGTAAACCTCAGCTTGATGACCTCCGCGAGGTTGACGGTTCTGATCGAAGTAAAAGATTGTTTTATTTGTTGCATAGAGCGATTTGATAATATTTTCAGGTTTCAAGCTTTCATAAAACTTTTTAATCTGCTCTGCATTGCTCTCAATCTCCCCTGCAGCTATAATGTCTTCGAGTATTTTGAAAATTTCAAGTTTCTTCTTTGATTTCGTGGCAAGCTTCAACTTGGGTACAACAGATGCCATTACTTTTCTCATACCATCGCTGAAGAACACAGTCGTCAACAACGCGTTGAACCAGCAAGTTCCGCCGCTGTCAAATTGGGGGATGGTTTTCAATTTTTCACACGCGCCGGTTGACATTGTATAGACGATGATCCTCGCGGTGACCCTTTCAATACTTCATGCACCGGACATCTTATATATGAACTATTTATGGAAATTCCATTGCAACCGAACGAATCTCTATATATGAACCCTAATGCATTTTTGGAAAATGATTTGGCAAACTCTTGTAATGGGCACCTACATATATGTTTTTCTTCGCGCATGAGTTTTGAAATTCCCACGAATTAGCAATTCTACAATCTCTTGATAGTTCGAGCCTTCCGCTTGAGTTGCGATATGCAAGGCAGTGTGTGCTTCCAGATTACCGTCTCCCGGTGGTATAGGCTCATCAATGTTCACTCCCGAGGCAACGAGGACCGCCACTACGTTTGCATGACCTCCGATTACGGCCGCGATCAGCGGTGTGATGCCGAACTTTGCACGCACGCTAGTCTCTGCCCCTTTCGCGATGAGCATTTCGACGATCGACGCGTGACCAAGCGATGCTGCCATATGTAAAGGTGTCACGTGGTCCCGTGGGGAGCGCATGTGCATTGAGGCATATGCGCCTGCCAACAGCTTGACAATATCCACATGACCTTGCTTCGCTGCCGCGAGTAGTGCGAAAGAGCCACCATCGTCGCTTTCGTCCATCTCGAAGAGTGCATCGGAGTTAATCCTTGCTGCGAGGAGTTTCGAGACATTCTTTGCATCATTATTTTTTGCTGCAATGAAGAGACGTGTCACTGGGCATTGTGCGCCGTGCGTTGCGAACTTTTTTTTGAACGAGTAAGTGAGCGTGCAGTGGCGGCACGGCTCGATTTTCGAGCATAGCATTTCCCGCGATTTTTTTGGGTTTACTTTTTCTCAGTTTTTTCCACGCGCGTCCTTGTTGTGATGGAAAATGAAACATTTTAGAGATTTTGTACCAAAATTTTTATCATTCCTCAAAACTCTATAAAACTAGATCTACGTTCCTTTTTTTCAACAATATGACTAGAACGAAGGAGATTCCCCAAAAAAAACCGCACGGTGCAAAGACGAGCATTGTAGGATCTATCGTCGCGAAGATGACCAAAAAAAAAATGGCACCGGTCACCGAATCCGATTCCGAAGCAGATGAAATTCAGGGCAAGATCGTCGACGGCAAGACCAAGGAGAAGGGCAAAAAAGAAAAGAAGAAACGCCGTTTCAAATCTGGAACTGTCGCGACTCGTGAGATCAAGAAGGCTCAGAAACATGGCAACAAAGGTTTCGCCGTTTCCTCCACTGATAAGCTTATCAGACAGATCGCATCCGAGTTTGGACTCGATGTCAATCGTTTCGAAAAGAAGGCAATGAATGCCATTCGCGTCGCGGCCGAGCAATTCGAGACTGAATTTATGCGTCTTGGTCATATCCTCACTGTGCATCGGGGTAAGAAAACGCTGCAAGTTGAAGATGTTAATCTCGCAGGCACGCTCATGCTCGCTCCTCATATCCTGCACGAGGAGCAAGGGTCTCTTAAGGCTACAAAGGGCCTTATGTTCTCAAAGAAGAACGCCACCAAATACTCGGCCGCCGCCGATCCTCCCGCTACCCAGGACGAGAAGATGATGGAAGCGGAGCTGGAGGCAGCCAAGGCCACCGCCGACAAGGACGGTGACGACAAGGACGCCGACGACAAGAAACAGGTCGTAACAGACGACGAGGACGTTAGCGATGATGAGGAATAACAAAATAGTGCTAACTAATCATGATGTAATACGAATGTTTTACAATGAGCGCTCACAATACGTCACTTCAATGTTTGCCAAGGAGCTGTAAAAACGGGAAGCGCTAGCGGAGTTGCTGCCACATGACGTTTTCATTGTCGCGGCGTGTTTCTGCATTCGTTTGATGAAACGATGTAGATAGAGAGCCCTTTTTTTGTCGAATTTTTCTTTCCGTTTTGATTTTGATATAATGTACCAGAAGGCCGCACCGTTTGATAGACGAAATATCAAGAACACAGCGAGTCCGTCACCAGGGTATGGCGAAGGGCCTCCGGAGTCCAAATCGCACAGTACCTTCTTAATGTCAGACGGCGAACAAGGAGTTGTCAGAGAGATGGCAACGTTAACAGGACTGTTAGCATTTCTCAAAAGCATCGGCGTTTTCTCTCTGAAACATTCCTCAAAAGCATTCATATTGCCCTCCCGATGTTCCAAAATAAGTATCGCAACAGCGCCCGAGACGCATTTTGTTACACATCTCTCAGCGCTTAGCTCGAGTATGCCGGTGTCGGAGAGGATGCTACCAGCCCATGCACGCGCTTTATCTTCTTCACATTCTTCCATTGATTCAGCTACCTCCTTCAAAAACTTTTTAGTCCCTCTCGCTCTCTTAACCAATGAACAGGCAAATAAACCTGCGATTGTCCTGATGCTGTTGAAAACGGGAGGGATTGGGCTCCAAGTTTGTTGCTCGCTCAGTTTCAACCGCAAAGTTTGCTCGATTATCTCTTGTAGCGCGTAGATCGTTGTAAGGCATGTCTTCTCGCAGACGACTCGTTTTCTCTTCTTGGTTCCTACGTCACGCAGGAGACTTGGGAAAAGATCATAAGGCAAGAATACTTCCTCTTTGACACGACTTTGCATTCCGCTGACGAAAACGAAGGCAGCTTCTTGTTCTTCCGCGCTAAAAGGTTTCTTTTCGTCCATCTCCGTGATATCATTTTTGATCAAAACCAAATAGTCGGACATTGGGTTTTTTGTCTCGCGCAAGAAAAGTGATTCGGTCTTGTGACTACTCTTGTGATTTTCAGTCCTATCCCTTTTTGGAAAAAAAAAATGAAAAAAAATGTTGGGGCACTGTTTGTGATTTTGATTTTTTTTCGCTGTTTGGAAAAAAGGTTCTGAAAGCAGCCTTATAGATCGACAAAAAATGTAAGTCTATACTGAGAATATCATTCGCGCCGACTCTAAAATCCAAAAAAAACAAAAAATACGAAAGGTTCAAAAGTTTGAGATGAGAAACTTTTTTCTTCACTTCTCACACTCAGGAGAAGGACCCGAAGGAGGTCTCGAAGGACCGGCTGTTGGAGTACGAGGGAAGAAAGTTTGGATGCAGTATTAGGTATTCATAGGTGTAAAAATAAATGAAAGTTCTACTATTTAAACCGTCCGTCTTTATAGGAAACCAAGCGAACGAAGCGGGTGCAAGATGAGGTTTCTCCCCATCGTCAGTTTTGGTTTGGCGATGCTGGCGACGCTCACGTCAGCCCAACCGACGGGCGCGGACGCCACGCTCACGATGACATGCTCGTCACATGAAATATCCGCGGACGGAAAGAAAGTCACCGCGTTTTTCAACCACCCGGACGTGGGTTTGATCGTCGCGGAGAAGTTGGACATAGTGTCGCCTGACTACTCGGAGTTCACGTACATCAACGGTGCGCTTAAAAAGAGCGAGAGCACCGTGGTGGACGCGCAATGCGCGTACGCGGGTTCGGCCGAAGGCGCACCCCTCGCAGCAGTCGTCCTGTTCACGTGCGGTGCGAGGGGCGCGCGCGCCACGATCACGTTTCCGAATTCGACCTCGTTACATCTGAGGAAAACTGCGGACCTCGATGTTTTCGGCGGCGTTTTTGCGGGAACGATCCGTGTTGAGACGGAGGCGGACTCGGCTGCGATGGGGTTTAACCATCTCCACGTTAACGACGAGGTGGAGTCTACACCCGCGATTGATATCGACGATCTCGTCGATCTCGCCCCTTTCGAGGAGAGTTCCTCGAAACACCGCCGATCGTTGTTGTCATCGGACGTGGCCGTGGTTTACTTCGACTACGTCTTTGTCTCGGACGACAAGCGTTATGCGAAC
>Ga0209711_10000907_pt1 | contig 30178 bp, 25 predicted proteins | sample ArcticOcean_MG_C_7_FD_187441 | JGI IMG/M metagenome (GOLD analysis project Ga0209711, IMG submission 187441) | Marine microbial communities from western Arctic Ocean - ArcticOcean_MG_CB11_88 (SPAdes) (version 2) | ecosystem: Environmental > Aquatic > Marine > Oceanic | place: Arctic Ocean...
GATCGCTCTGATGCAATCCGTGTTGCCTATGTTGGATATAATGGAGGAAGCCAGCGGGTTGTTTCGGCGTATCCTCTCCGTGCAAAAGTCGATCAGGCGACTATCTCGTTTGATGTTCGTTTCGCCGAGGATTTCCAGTGGACCTTGGGAGGCAAGCTCCATGGTCTTGGACCGAAGCGACCAGTAACAGGAGGCAAAGAACGGCGTCCTGATGGCTGGAGCGCTCGCACTATATTCCAGCCAAAAGGGCACTGTGCCTCATACCTGTACGATCAAGATAAGAGCAAGACATACGGGGTAGGCCAGAAGTCCGACGAACCTGTTTTCGTAGTAGGACGGTGGCATCATGTTGCCCTACAGGTCAGCCTAAATGACCCTAGCAGGTCAAATGGATGGTCATGTACCCTGATCGACAATCAGGTGGTGATCAAGAGCGAGAACATTAAGTTTCGAGGGAGCGGAGAAAGTGAGACACTGATCCAGAAGTTCCTTTTCTGTACCTTTCACGGAGGCCACACGCCAAAGTGGACTCCGGTCGACAGGAAAGGCAACCCCACAACTGTATACGCCTATTTCGATAACTTTATAATCACTGAGGGCATCCAACAATCTCCTGCAGACAATGTTAGGCACAAGAAAATATGAAACAAAAATTAATTGTTTTATACCTGTCTTCATTGTTCTTGTAAGCTGTTCAGATATTCAGAAAAATACTTATATGAAAAGAAGCGAACTCCTAACCCTTTGTGTTTTGACTATACTGATGAGCTATCCTTCGTCAGAAGCGATTGCAGAAGATATACCTGCACAGATTGTAGGTGCACAAGAACCAAGCGAGCGCTTGACTGTTTTCAAGGTTAATCGGGAAATAGAATATGATATTGATGGTAAGAAACGTTTCGTAGGGGCGGGCTTTCAACCATCGGCCTTACTCGATAGTAAAGGGAGTATCCATGTGTTCTTCCAGGCAAGGCTTGACGGATCCGGAGATAAATCAGAAAAACTGATTGGACATGTGATCAGCAAGGATAATGGAAAAACATTCTCGAATGTGAAGTTCGTAAATCAGTTACCCATGCAGACGTACGCTATCTCTTCCTTCACGCGTAAGCTTCCGTCAGGAGTGGAGCGTATTTCCCTGATGACCAGCCTATCCATCGACGAAACTATTGGACGCTTAGAGAATCCAGCTTTGATCAATAAGCGGCTTGGAATCGATGTCTCTTCCTTCACTAGGAAATCAGCATGCCTCGTACTGGAATTCTATTCTGACGATGGAGGAAAGAGCTGGAAGAGGAAGGAGCATCGTGGGGTATCCGATCGTGTCTATAAACGTAACGGACGCGATTACTACTTGGCGTTCATAAATCTGATCGGTCAGGTTCGGAAGATCGAAACCGGACCGCACGCGGGGAGACTAATACTCGCCGGCCCGTTGCGGGGGGATTATCTTCCCTGCCAAGATCACGCGAGGTTCAGAAGTTACAAATCTAGTAGTTCGGTGATCTACAGTGACGATTCTGGCGAGTCTTGGAAATTCGGCGGTGTGATAAATGATAAGACAACCTTTGAGCACAATGAGGCGTCAGCCGTCTCGGTCGACGGGGGCAAGCAGATCCTTATGGTCCGAAGGCGCAATAAAGGTTCCGACATGGGAAAGATCATGCATTACAGCAACGACGGAGGTGCGACTTGGGGAAAAGGGTTTGCCTCGGATATAGCCGCCACGAGGTGCCTACAGGTAATGGAAACCTGCGGCGATTTTGTGCTCTGTTCGGCGCCTGGCAAGAGACAGCGGAAAGAAGGTCGCATTTATTACAGTCGAGACAATGGACGGAGCTGGTCATTCAAGGTTATAGAGGAGGGGCCCTTTTCCTACAGCACGGTCAACAGGCTAAAAGATAAGTATCTAATCTGCTGTTACAGCCTTGGACACCACGGCGAGCAGGGCATCGCGGCACGAATATTCTCAACCCGATGGATAGACACTAAGTGAAGCATGATCTAGTTCTTGTAAATATCTAACAAAACAAATGCAGGTATTATACAACTACAAACGAAAGAAAGAACTCTAAGATGAATAGACTGTCTATCAAGGTGTTGATAATTACGCTAATGTCCTGCGTAATGGCCTCGGGTATTACTAAGCCTCTTAAGAACGATATAGTGAAGATTATCAATTGGAATATTCTAGGATTCAACAATGGAAAATCTATTACAGAAGGCATCCACTGGATAAAGGCACAGAATCCAGAAATTATTGCCTTCCAGGAAGTGAACGGAATCAAGGAGCCGCAGTTTGCTGAGCATGCCAAGAAATGGGAACATTCTTATAGCGTTACCAATAAGGGATGGGGATACCCCGTTGGTCTTACCTCGAAACATCCCATTGAGGTTATCGAACGTAAAGCCAAAGGATACCACCACGGATTTCTGCACTGCAAAACTTATGGAATACATTTCTTCGTAGTTCATTTTTGGCCCGGTAAATACCAGGAAGCGGATTGGATTCTCGAAAGAGCCTTGCCACTTATCGAAAAGAACGAGCAAGTGGTTTTTCTGGGAGACTTCAATGGCTGTTCGCGCATGGATGAGGCCTTTCTTATTGCCAACGCTAAACTAAGGAAGAGGGATTATACCTTTGTTGATAAGGTTGAGGCCAAAGGTTTTGTCGACATCGTGCATAAGCACGACCCGAAAGCCAAAATATCATGCCCGACGCCCATCACTATCCCGAGGTGGTCTAAGGATATGGAGGAATTAAAGCAGAAGCACTATCGAATCGACTTCGTATTTGCGGATAAGACATTCGCAGAAAAATCCCGTTCCGGGACAATATGCTTGGCAAAAGAAATTGACACTATTTCGGACCACTACCCTGTCATTGTTGAATTCGATATGACGAAGCATAACAAGCCGAATGCAGGCGAAGGCAAATAGCCGCACCTGATCCGCGATGTTAGCTTTCAAATTTAATCTTACATATATTTAATTAAATTTAGGTATTGGTTTCAAACCCTTTTCTTTGCTCGCGGCCTTGCCATTGATTGGCATTATCGTCTCCGATAATTTGTTCGGTTTTTGGGTTCCACTTAATTTTCCTACCAAGGCGAATGGAAATGTTGGCGAGGTGACAGGTGGTCATCGCATTGTGATGACTATAAACATCAGAAATGGGATCTGACCTATCTTTCATGCAGGCAAAGAAATTTTCCATATGATTGGTTGTTTTTTTACCTTTATAAATAGAAGAAACTGTATCGGAAGATAGTGGTTTTTCTTTGAGTCCGTCAGCTGCTGGACCGATAAGTTTTCCACGGGAAACAAATAAGTTTCCTTTAGTTCCTTCAAAAAGAATACCGTTTCCTTCTTTGGATTGGCTGATAATATGCATTTCAGTCTTCTGGGGAAACATGCACTTGATGTGAAAGTTGTGGGAGGTGTTGTAGTGGTTGTCTTTGGTCGGCATACCATTCTTTAATGGTATAGGATGATCGCCCACAATTGGGTCCAATGATAAAACTCCCTGCCCTACTCCATTTTGCTCCAATGCCCATTGAGCGATATCCACATGGTGTGCTCCCCAATCTGTCATTTTACCACCAGAGTATTCGTACCACCAGCGGAATTGATAATGACAGCGTTCCTTAATGTAATCGACAAGGGGAGCTTGCCCGAGCCACATGTTCCAATCCAAGTTGGATGGAGGATCTGACTTTTTGAAAGGCCCGCCTTTGGGACCGTTACCAATATTACAAGTCACCTTTTTTATTTTTCCGATTCTCCCCTCTCTGATAATTCCAATCGCAGTAAGAAATTTTTGTCCCATTTCACTTCTTTGTTGGGTACCCACTTGAAAGACTCTGCCGGTTTCCTTGGTTACTTTACAAATTTGCTTCCCTTCTTCGATAGTAAGAGTGAGTGGTTTTTCACAGTAAACATCTTTGCCAGCCTGCATTGCATGAATTGCAATTCTGGTATGCCAATGATCGGTTGTTCCAATGGTGACAAAATCGATATCCTTACGATCGAGAATTTTTCGGTAGTCTTTATAACCATCAGCTTTTCCTTGGGCTAACGATTTGTTGACTCGATCGATTCTCTGGGTGTCTAAGTCGCAAATCGCAACCAATTCGGATAATCTTCGTGCACTATTGGCAATACTTGCTCCTCTTCCCCCTACTCCAATGGCAGCATACCTAATTTTTTCATTGGGTGATATTTCAGCACCTTTTACGATAAATGGAAACGACAACACTGAAGTTAATGAAGTTCCTACGACTGCTTGTTTAATAAATGATCTACGAATTTGGAAGGATGATTTCATTATTATTTGATAATTGATAGTTATTGATTTTTGCAAAGTTAATCTACTCTGAAAATAAATATAATTTTTACACCTCGGCATTCGCCCTTTTAACTTCATAGTATTTAACTAATTCTTAAATAATAAATTTATAATGAAATCATTAGTTTTAAAGAAATATGGAGATATCGAAAATTTCGAAGTAAGAGATGTTCCAATTCCCTCAATTCGACCCGGTCATGTTTTGATTAAAGTGGCTGCTTCGAGCGTGAATCCTGTAGATGTCAAGATTCGTCAAGGGTTGCTACCAATAGGCCCTGATTTACCTGCAACCCTACACGGAGACATGTCTGGGGAAATTATTGATATTGGAGCAGGAGTAACTGAGTTTAAGAAAGGGGATGAGGTCTATGGGTGTGTGGGGGGATTTAAAGAATTACCGGGTGTTCTTGCTGAATTTATAATTGCCGACTCTCAGTTAATTGCCCTTAAGCCGAAGAATCTAAGTATGGAGGAAGCCGCGGTTCTCCCCTTGGTTTCAATTACTGCCTGGAATGGAATAGTCGACCGGGCAAAAGTTCAAAAAGCTCAAAGAGTTTTGGTTCATGGGGCTACCGGAGGCGTTGGGCATATTGCATTACAATTAGCAAAAGCTTACGATGCAGAGGTTCATACCACATGTTCGAGTGAAGAAAAATCAGATATTGCGGAGAAACTTGGGGCAGATGTGGCAATTAATTATAAAAATTTAAAAGTAAATGATTATGTTTCTTCCTATACCGGAGGTGAGGGATATGATGTGGTTTTTGATACAGTTGGTGGAAGCTGTTTAGACGATTCTTTTTTAGCCGCTAAAATAGATGGGGTGGTTGTTTCAATTGCGGCTCGTGCTTCTCATGACCTCAGTCAGGTGCACATCAAAAGTTTGACATTGCATGTAGTATTCATGCTTTTACCACTCATTCGAGACCAAGGCAGGACTCGGCATGGTGAAATTCTTAAGGAACTGAGTATATTGGTTGAAAATAGTCAGGTATGCCCGCTTCTGCATTGTAAAAAGTTTGATTTCGAAGATGTTGGTGCAGCGCATAAGTGCTTAGAAGATGGAGAGGCTGTGGGGAAAATATCACTGGTTTCAAATTGGTAGAAACACCAATGGGGTAGTTTTATGACATAAAGAACGTTTGCATTTATATCCGCAATCCTACATTAATGTATTCTGTTCTTTAAAATTTAGCCACTTACCGTATCCACAGACAACCTAGTTTAGGTTACCAACCGAGCACGATTGCTGCTACGGTGGTACAAGGTCGATTTACCGGGATGCGCGGTTTTGGCACAACCGAAAATTAGCACTCTCCATTAATTATGGAAAAGTGCGTTAACCGAAAGGAAAAACGCGACATGAAAACCTATCTAATAAAAGATATCGAAGAAGTTATTCTTCGTGTGGATGGTAACAACCCAAACCACCATTTGTGGAATAACAACGGAACCTGGTGGATTCATTATACTGTCTACCCATCCCCGATCACTGCAGAAAGAAGACGATGTTCGTTACGAACAAAAGATCTAATCGAAGCTAGAAATAAGAGAGATCAATATTTCGAAAAAATCTTAGGTAAAGATAGAAGGTTAGTTGCATAGAATAAAAAGTACTTTTCCATGGAATTGACTTGAGCGTTCCCATTGAGTCGTTCAACTCTTGTGATCATGAAAAAAGCTATAATAAGAAAACTTTTTGTTCGAATCGCTTTATTGTCTTACCTTACTATGAACTGCATTATGAGTGCTCAACCTAAAGGATATAACTATGAAGAATCCAAGGTGCCCCAATTTGAGCTTCCGCCCCTTCTTCAAACGGACGATTTAATAAAAATCAACACACTCAAAGAATGGCAAAATATTCGCAGACCAGAAATTTTGAATCATTTAAAAAATGAAATTTATGGGAAAAATATTCTTCCTCTTGAACAGATAAAAATTAAATCTGAAGTTATCGAACAAGGAGATTTTAAATTAGGAATTCGGAAACAAATAAAGATTGAATTCAAGCGTGGTTTAAAAAAAGTTAATCTAAATTTAACTGCATTTTTTCCTAAGCATTCAGCAAAAGCTGTACCTATTTTTGTAGGGTATAATTTTAAAGGTAATCACACGGTTAATTTTGACAAGAATATTATTGTAACTGAATCATGGGTTCGTTCGACAAAAGGTTCGAAAAATAATCAGGCAAGTAAACTGGATAGAGGAATTGCCGCTTCTCGTTGGGATTTAGAAAGCATTCTTGCACGGGGGTATGGTTTAATTACTGCATATTATGGTGATATCGATCCTGATTACAATGACGGCTTTAAAAATGGAGTTCATAGCCTTTTAGACGATAATCGAAAGCCAAAACAAAATAATGGAGGTTCTATTGATGCTTGGGCTTGGGGTTTGAGTAGAATAGTCGATTATGTGAAGACTGATGCAGTTTTCGATGGGTCAAAAATTATTGTTATAGGGCATTCTAGGCTTGGGAAATCTGCACTTTGGGCAGGGGCTTTAGATGATCGAATTGCCATGGTTATTTCGAATAATTCTGGATGTGGTGGAGCTGCGATTAGTCGTCGAAGGTTTGGGGAAACAATTAAAAGAATTAATACTTCTTTTCCTCACTGGTTTTGTGAAAACTATAAAAAATATAACGATAACGAAGACGCTTGTGCTGTAGATCAACATTCCTTGTTAAGTTTGATTGCTCCTCGTCCTCTTTATGTAGCCTCAGCAAGTGAAGACTTATGGGCTGATCCACTTGGGGAGTTTATGTCGTTATGTGCAGTGGAGCCAGTTTATAAGCTTTATGGTTATAATTGGGATGATACATGGAATTGGAGAACAAAGAAAATGCCCAAACCCGATCAACCATTATTAGGGCGTATGAGTTATCACTTAAGATCAGGCAAGCATGATATTACGTCTTATGATTGGGCGAGATACCTAGATTTTGCTGATTATAACTTTATAAAAGCAAATTAAATTTTTGTTACAATTAGGTTTTGTATCTTAATGGTGGAATATTGATAACACTTTTCTTTATTACTGAAATATCATGACAACCAGCAGATGATTCGCCTCCTGCGGTGAAATTAAAACGATGTTTTCCTTTTTAAGTTTTATTTTCCAATCATTTGTTTAAATTGGGGAAAGTTAAACAAGTGACGAATGGTCCCAACTTGAAAAGATTCTGGTGCTTTAACCAGAATGCCGTCAGATTTATTTAAATATTACTTAAGGGAATGAAAATGAATGTAATTTTAATATTAAACCTTAATAAGCATAGAAAATACAATACTGATAAAATTTATGGGGAATTCTATGTTGTAATATCATCGAGAACTTAATTGAAGTTAAAACAAAAGTAATTAAGGAGGAGTAATAACCTTACCTAAAACCCTATAATACAGGGATTATTGGGAAATTTCTCGCATAATTCTTTTAGGTACATGAAAACTAAATCAGAATTATTAAGTAAAGTTAGCTATTAATAACTAAGATATATTTAAATAAATATTAGTATGTTATGAAAATAAAGTGGGATCTGTTCCTATGCATCCATGTATACGTTTTATCGATTCGGACTGATCTTTTAATCTAGATAATGCATCGATTGAAAATTCCTTTTTATCTTTAATTGATAACCTTTCAATCGATTCCTTATTTTTTTGATCGGCCATAAACTGATCTAGGTATTCTATTCTAGATTCCCAATAATTTTTTGTAACCTTAATTCGTGTTTTCAACCGTTCTTGGTACCAATCACTCAGCATAATATTTTTAGGGTCAAATAATTCCCTGAAGTCGCTGTCAGTAATTTTTTTACCTTCCCACTCCCCATTTACCATAATTGTAATAAGCGCCTTCAATGGCGGGCACGCCTTTTCTATTGATCCGTCATCAAAATATCGTTGTGCCACTATTTTTCCCGCTTCGACAAGATTTTTAATACTATCTGCATATTGGTCTTCGTCTTGCAATTCAGGTTTAAGCATGTCCTCTGGAAATACCGATACAGGGTCCGTAAAGATTCTTCCCAAAAATTCATGCGTAAATCTCCGGGTAATTCGATAGCCAAGGTGTGTGGTGGGAAGATTTTCTCCCTTGTAAGAAAAAGGAGGCACTTTTTCTAGCAAGCCATCTGAAATCATTTTTTGAGGACTATTTTCAAAGTCCCTTAATCGACTCCAAATTTCTGGAATCAGAAGACTGATGTCATGATTCACCTTATACTTTGGACCAACATAGCCTGCTGAGGTAACAAATGCACCCTGCTCAGTTGCTGCATATGAAATAAGAGCGGCATTTAGGTCATGAATTGGCATGAGTGCGTTAAACGGACTCTTTGTCATAGCCCCCTCGGATCCAGCCCCTGTGGTCGAGGGAGATTTCCCGGTAACGCTTACAATGAAATCCATAAATAATTCAGGAAGCTCGAGGTAATGAATCGGTGAAAAACAACATAACGGTCTAATCCCCCCGTTTTTATCGCCTGGATTGTTTCTTCTCCCTGGTAGAACTGCTCGAACGGGATAGAGAACAGATGTATCTTTTTTAAGAATTCTTTTTAGTCGAGTTCCTGTTAATGCTAAATAGACCGATCGTGGATCGTACAGATCGGGCCTAGTTTGAAGGTAGCGAGGATTCTTAGATGGTTCTCCATCCACTAGGCGTGGGTTGGCAGATGAGACAAATGACATTTCCGTATCCGCATTTTCTGTAACTCCACGAATGAGCTTCTGCATTGGTTGCGTATATTCTTCAAATGATAATGTTTGGCTTACTTGTTCTTGAGCATCTTTATGGGAAAGCGGTTGAAAGTTGCTAATAAAGTTACCATCTCTAGCTAAATCAGTCTCAGTCTGTTTATCGAATCCTCTAATAATGGCATCATCTGGTCTTTGAAATAGTCTATATTCACAATTATGTACAAACTTGGCCGATTGTTTGAAATTTCCTTGCCCTATATTTTCAAGTAGTTTGGTTGGAGCTATAGTAGAAGCAGTAATGTCATCTTCCGCTAATATTTTAAATGCCGGTGCAAAGTCTTTTCTAAGGGCGAAAAGCCGCCATGATCCATTTTGATCAAAACCAATACGTAAATGACGAGTAATTAGCTTTGTTCCTTTGTATCTAAGCTCATTAGCAGGTTGGCCATTAATTGAGTCAACGCTGAATGCTTCTTCCCAATTTTCTCCCCAATCGGCACGGTGTCTTCTTTTTATGATTAAAATTAAGTCCTTAACTCTCTGAGGAATTGATTCTAGCCATTGATTAAAGTCGGGGGTGTATAATGTCACTGACGGGGTTAGGAGCTTAATTACGGAGCCCAGTGATCGATTTGAGCTAAGGATGGAACGGTTACGAATAACATGCTTCTCAGGTGCTATAAAACGATTGGAGAAGTCCTTTTCTAAGACTTCCTTCGCAAGGGTAATGTCTTTCTCCCAGTCCGCAACAAAGACTGGACCGCTTACTATAGCGTCTGTTAGGGGCTTAGAAATTTCAGACTTACCTCCTCCTGAAACCGTACACGGTTTGTGGCATAGAAAGCCCTCTCCAACAGTGCCGATTAATTTCCATGGACCATGATGCTCGGCTTTCTTCATTTCAACCTTGTAGCCCGAAGGTAATATATAGGCAAAATTGGGCTGTAAGAGAATGCAGTGGTCTACTCCGTTTTCATTCTGCCAGTTAATCTTTTGCTTCCTCAGGCTAAACAAGGCATTTTCTGGAAGGTAAATAATGGTTTTAAAGGTACGATCTACAAGATATCCATCGATTAAATCCTCCGAGGAAAAACCTAAAGTGGAGAGTGTGTCTGCAAAGGTTTGATCAGTCTTGGGTAGAATTGCGATAGGATCAAATTCTTCACCTAAATCGTAACTTGGAAAAACCACAGCTCCTCCTGCATGTTCTTCTTCACTAAGTCCTGATAAATTTGCAGAAAAGCTAATTTGAGTTTTTACCTCTTTTTTACAGTAACCAAAATAATTGTCTGCAAGAATTGTGACGATTATTCCAGAAGAATCTCGAAAAGTTAGTTTGAAAGGGTCACCACCATTGTAGGCTTCATCGGGATCATCAAAATACATTCCATCTCTTATTTGTCTTTCGGTTGCTTCGCTCTTGTGGGGTAATTGAAGAAGCTTTTTCGGAGTACCAGCTAAATGTGGAGCAACAATTACGCATCCAGTATGACCAGTCCAGCATTCGATATCCAATCCTGCATCATTTTCAGCTAAGTAAGGGTCTCCCCCATTTCCAAATATACTTTCTACAAAATCTAAATTGGCCACACACCCTCCAGGAGCAAAAAATCTTATTTCCATCGATTTTTCTCGTATGAATCCATCCACACCAGGGCAAACAACCGGCCTTAAGAGAAGAGATACCCAACACTCTGCCGGGTCTTTTTCTTCTGATGCGAAGGGAAAAATCATATCTTCCTTTGGTGGGTCAAGGGCAATTCTGAGTAATTCTTTTGCGGCACTTAGTGGAACAATTTTTTTGTCGTCAGGTGCAGGAAGTCCAACATCAGCAACATGGAAGACTCCGGAAGTAGTTCTTCTATCACGCGATGGATTATGTAAAACTCCCTGCGCAACTCGATGAGAAGAAATAATTTTTGAGCTAAATTTATCTTTATTTAGTGGAAGAGAGGTAATTCTTGCTAGACCATGTCGATCGAGCACAAATGATTCAGTTGGAATACTTGGACGATCTGGACCGAGTAGACGATTGAGAAATTCTTGAATTCGTTTGTCAGTTGGGCAAAGATGTCCACGAAGCAACCTTACTTTCTCGCGATATTCCTTAATTAATGAACGACTTAAAAGGAGTGCGGAGTTATTACTCTGGTCGCCAACTGTTGGTAGAGCAAGCGTAGCAAGCTTAAGATTAGTATAATTAACAAGCTCGTTATACTCTTCTGAATTTGGGCAGTAACTCGAATCTATTCCTAATGCTAATTGTTTACTTTCAATGTCTACGGATTTCATGAAATTATATGTTTAATTAAAGGAAAATAAACTTAAAGAAGTAATCGTGCCGAACTTGATTTGAGGGGCAAAGTGAGTAAAAATTATCCACTTTATAATGAAATTACTAAAATAAGCTTTGGATAATTTAAAATTACTTCATTACTAGAAAAAACATTTAATCTCCAATAGTTAGAATTCTTGTTCTTTATATCATGCTTGAACAATTTTTTTGATCATGCCATATTATTGGAATTGTAAGTGGGGCCCTTAGCTCAGTTGGTTAGAGCATGCGACTCATAATCGCCAGGTCGTCGGTTCGAGCCCGACAGGGCCCACCATTTCAGCAAAATTGGTTTTTAGAGTTTTATCTAGTCTTCTAAAAGTGAATAACTAGGTGAGGGAACATCTATCCATTTGTCTGACCATTTGAAATATTCTGAAATTTCAACAATTTTAATTCTTTGATTAATCTTTATGATCCTTTGATTAGTTATCGTAATCAAGTTTTCGTAATTGTCTAAAATCTTTTTATTTTTGGCAGAAATAATATTAACCTTATTAGAGTATTCAGCTTTGCGCTCGGCATGTTCTTTTCGAGGGTCAACTTTCTCGACCTTTATTGGTTGGGGGGAAATATCAATTTCTTCAGTTGATTCTTGCATGTTGTTGACTTCGCTGTGAATGGCATCGGGGGGAGCGAGTGATTCAGTATCAGCATCCAATTTGGTCAAAGGTTCTTCTATGTTTACCTCCTCAATAATTTCGAGTTCGCTTTCATCCAATTCAGGAATTGGTTTAGGAAGAGGAATTATTTCGGGTTTTTCAATGTACGGCTCATTAGGCGTTGCAAATGCAGCGGTAAAGCAACTCATTTCGATATCAGAAATAGTTTTTTCTGAGAGATGTTTCGCACAAGATTGAGCAAATGACTTGAGTGCATCAGTTGAATTATAGGCCATGAAATACTTCTCAACAGGGAAATCATCATCTAGTGTATAGTTAACCTTAAACTCAATTAAATCGGGTTCTCTTTCTCTCTTTTTTTTCATTGGGCAATGATAGATTAATGAAAATTTGATTGTGGCACGGAAGATCAAATTTAATAGTTAACAATCAGTGAAATCTTGCTTAAAAGGCAAGTATTAACTCAACGAAATTTTTAAAATTAGGTATAATTTAAACAAGCAGCAACAAATTCAATTGAATTGAATTTGTAAGTTATCATCACATAAAAATACTGTATCGTATTGACCTGTTTTACTCTAACAGACTAAACAGTGATAATAGTTAATGAAATTTACATTTATTCAAGAAATGAAAGGTAAAAAAAGACTATGATTATTTATAATCACCCCTTAATTTCATCGTATAATATTGAAGGATAAAAACGAAGACATACTTGTAACTGATTTGACATATAAAGAAAGTCCTTTTGTAGAGGGCTTATCTTTCCAACCAAAAAAGGATTGAAATTAACGAGATTTATTTCTGGCAATTTTCTTTGCCATTTCGAAGCGAGCTGCTGCTTCGAGTATATCAATTTGAACTTGGTCCAATTTACTTTTCTTTGCTTCTTCTAATGAAGAATTTGCTCTTGCAATGGCACCTTCGATGACATTTTCGTCTTCATTTGAAACATCTATCGCTTGATCAGTTATAATCGATACTTTATTACCATATGCCTCAACGAAGCCTGCACTAACAGCAAGGTAGTCCTCCTTGCCATTCCATTTAATTTTAATGTCACCAGGGATCACCCGATCTATTATAGGTATATGTCTTGGTAGAATATCAATCTTGCCGTTGTAAGTTGGCACAACAACATGATCAACCTCATCGGAAAACGCGATTGAATCAGGAGTGACGATTTCTAGGAAAAGTGACATCGGAAATTTTCTAAGTAAATTAGGATTTCTCCTGATTCATTACTTCGTCAATGCCACCTTTCATGTAGAAGTCGTTTTCTGCAACTTCATCCAATTCGCCATCAAGAATCATTTTAAATCCTTTTATGGTATCTTTAACAGAAACATATTGCCCGGCAACACCTGTAAACACTTCAGCTACATGGAAAGGTTGTGATAGGAATTTTTGGATTTTCCTGGCTCGGAAAACGGTCTGTTTTTGTTCGGGTGATAATTCGTCTAAGCCTAGGATTGCAATGATGTCCTGGAGGTCTTTATATGATTGTAAAACTTCTTGGACTCCCCGAGCGACTGCGAAATGCTCTTCACCTACAATATCAGGCGACAATGCATTCGAAACAGAAGATAAGGGGTCTACAGCTGGGTAAATTCCGAGTTCTGCGATAGAGCGTTCTAAAACAATTGTAGAGTCAAGGTGTGCAAAGGTGTTAGCAGGAGCTGGATCTGTCAGATCATCAGCTGGTACATAAACCGCTTGGAAAGAAGTAATGGAACCTTTCTTGGTAGAAGTAATTCGTTCTTGAAGAATTCCCATTTCTTCTGAAAGTGTTGGTTGGTAGCCAACGGCAGAAGGTGATCGCCCAAGAAGAGCTGACACTTCTGAACCGGCTTGTGAGAACCTAAAAATATTATCAACGAAAAGCAAAACATCCTGTCCCATCTCATCACGGAAATATTCCGCCATTGATAATCCAGAAAGTGCCACTCGCATACGAGCTCCTGGGGGTTCGTTCATTTGGCCATAAACCAAAGCAACTTTAGATTTAGAAATGTCATCTTGATTAATTACGCCAGCTTCTGACATTTCTTGGTAAAGATCATTTCCCTCTCTTGATCTCTCACCTACCCCAGCAAAAACCGAATAACCGCCATGTGCTTTGGCGATATTGTTAATGAGTTCCATAATAACCACAGTTTTACCTACCCCAGCACCACCAAAAGCTCCCACTTTTCCACCTTTAATAAAAGGACAAATTAGGTCGATTACTTTGATACCAGTTTCAAGGATATTGGCCTCAGTATCTTGATCCATTAAATCTGGTGGAGCTCGGTGAATTGGTCGGGTTTCTTCATGTCCGCAAGGACCTTTGTTATCAACAGTATCTCCAACTACATTAAAAATTCTTCCCAGAACTTTTTCTCCAACAGGAACAGAAATTGGAGCACCCGTATTATTAACTTCAGTTCCGCGAACAAGGCCTTCTGTTGATGACATCGCAACGGAGCGCACCCGATTATTACCTAAATGCTGTTGAGTTTCGAGAACTAGCTTTTTTTCCTCTCCGATGCCGGGAATGGAGTAAAAAACTTCAAGAGCGTCGTAAATTTTAGGGGTTGAGCCCTCTGGGAATTCTGCATCTACAACAGCACCAATGACTTGAACAATTTTACCGAGATGAGAGTTTTCGATATTCATTTTATTATAAAGGTATAAGAATTATTGAGAAAAAGAGGCAGCAGAAATTTCCAGAATTTCCTGAGTAATCGCAGCTTGTCTTGCCCGATTATATTGAAGTGTAAGATCATCAATGAGAGAACCTGCATTATCGGTCGCACTTTTCATCGCAACCATGCGTGCACTGTGTTCTGATGCTTGAGATTCTAGTATAAGTTGAAAAATCTCTTGCTTAAGGTAGAGAGAAGCTAATTCAGCTAAAACTACATCTTTATTTTCAATTAGAATTTCTCGTTTGTCCTTTTGGACTGGCGTAGAATCAGACTTAAATCGGCTATGTAGTTTTTCGATCATAGAATCGAGGTCATTGAGAGGAAAAAGGCGAATGTTTTCCGGCTCCTGAACGAGGGTATTTACGAAACTGGTATAAACAACTTCTATGGTATCTATACTTCCTTCATCGTAGCACTTAAGCATGAATTCTACGATATTCCTGATATCTGAAAATGTCGGTTTATCAGGTACCGAGAAATCAGCCAACAAATCTTTTCTAGTTCTTGAAAGATATTGAGATGCCCGTTTTCCAACTGATACAAATTTTGCAGAATTATCAATTTTAGAAATTTCACGAAAAAGATTACCATTTAATCCACCGCATAATCCTTTATCTGTGCTAATGACTAAAATACCGCGATGTTTGATGGGTCTCTCAATGTAATATGATTGAGTTACCTCTTCAAACTCATCAGCGATTGTTCCAATAATATCAGCGAGTAACATGGCATATGGTCTGCCTGATTTAGCTGAATCTTGTGCTTTCTTCATCTTTGAAGTAGCGACCATTTGCATTGCACGAGTAATTTGGCGGGTATTTTTTACCCCCTTAATTCTGATTCGAATATCTCGAGTGTTAGCCATGTGCAAAAAGGATTACAGAACTTAAGACTGAGTGCGTTTCCAGTCCTCCAATGAGGTGCGTAGTTTTTCTTCAGTACTTTTTTCTAATTTACCTGACTTGTATATTTCATCGCAAGCTTCACTCCCCTGGGTGCTGAGGTATTCTTTTAAACTATCAACCGCTGATGAAATTTTCGAAACTTCGATTGAATCAAAGAAATCATTTTGCACAGCCCACATAATGGCAGTTTGTATTTCCACTAACACTGGATTAAATGCAGTTTGCTTAAATAATTCCACAATCCTTGCTCCCCTATCTAGTCGAGCTTTAGTGGCTGCATCTAAATCTGATTCAAACTGGGAAAATGCGGCCAGTTCACGAAATTGGGCTAATTCTAATTTAACTTTACCGGCTACTTTTTTGTAGGCCTTGATTTGTGCTGCTGAACCAACTCTAGAGACAGAGAGGCCAACCGAGACTGCAGGTCTAATACCTTTATTAAATAGATCAGTTTCAAGGAAGATTTGTCCATCCGTTATGGAAATAACATTCGTTGGTATATACCCAGATACATCTCCCATCTGTGTTTCAATGATGGGAAGAGCGGTAAGGGAACCATTACCATTATCCTCGTTGAGTCTGGCAGAACGTTCAAGTAACCTAGAATGGAGGTAAAATACATCACCAGGATAGGCTTCCCGTCCAGATGGTCTTTTTAAGATAAGTGAAATTTGGCGATAGGCAACAGCGTGCTTTGAAAGATCATCGTAAACAATAAGTGCATCCATGCCATTTTCCATAAACCATTCTCCCATTGCGCATCCGGAGTATGGAGCAATGTATTGATTTGCTGGGTTGTCAGCAGCAGGAGAGGATACAATTGTCACATATTCCATCGCTCCAGTTTTTTCAAATACTTTGATCGTGCGAGCGACATTTGAATTTTTTTGGCCAATTGCGACATATATACAATAAACAGCACGAAAGTCAGGGTCTCCTGATTCTAGCCCTTTTTTATTAATTTTTGCTTGATTTATAATGGTATCGATCGCAATCGTTGTTTTTCCAGTAGAGCGATCTCCAATTATAAGTTCTCTTTGACCTCGGCCAATTGGAATCATCGAGTCTACTGCCATTATTCCTGTTTGGAGTGGTTGGGTAACCGACTTGCGAGGAATAATTCCTGGGGCAATCCGTTCGACTGGATAAGTTATGTCAGAATCAATAGGCCCTTTTTCGTCAATTGGTCTTCCGACTGCGTCAACAACTCGACCAAGCAGTCCCTTGCCTACAGGAACGGAAAGAAGCTTTCCTGTAGTTCGAACTTCATCTCCTTCTTTCAATAAACTTGTTTCACCAAGAAGTACGCACCCTACTGAATCTTCTTCTAAATTGAGAGCAATACCTAATACATTATTAGGAAACTCAACCATTTCATTATACATGACCTTAGAAAGTCCTTCTACTCGAGCAACACCATCTGCAAGCGTAGCAATTGTCCCCACATTTGTGCGGGTGGCGTCGGTTGAAAGGTTTTCTATTTCCTTGCGAATTAAATCAGTTATGGAACTCATTAGGTTTATTCAGATTATGTGAGAGATTTTTTCAGTCGTGAAATTCTACTTGCGATGGAGTCTTCATAAACATCGTCTCCAATTCTAAGTCGAAACCCAGCAATTAGGGATTTGTTTTCTTTGATAACGAGGTCAATTTTATTTCCAAGAGTTTGAGAAAGCTTTTCAGCGATAAGGTTAGATGAGGAGTCAGCTTTAGAATTATATTTTTCAAGACATCCTTCGTATGAATTAATTTTTTGTCTAATTATCTTAAGAAAACTACGAAGAATAGGTAAAGATCTACCGGTAGGTTCTTTTCTTAATTCAGATAAAATTAAACCAATCTTCTCTTGATCTACCCTACCCTCTGCATTCAACGCAATAGTAGCTAAACCTTTAGCAATTTTAAAACTTTTTGCTTCTTTTAGCATTAGAAAAAATTTGTTAGGCAGAAAGCTTAATCTCTTTAGCAGCAGACTCAGAGAAGCGTAACTTCTCGTCATCTCCGAGCTCCCGCTGTAAAACCTTTGTGGCAGTTAAAACAACAAGGGATGCAATTTCTTCCCTTGCATCATTCAAAACTCTTTGCCTTTCAAGTTCCATAGAGCTTTTTGCTTTTTCAATAATTTCTTCGGCTTGTTTGCGTGCTTCTGCTCGTTGAGACTCGATATATGACTTTGCTTTTTCATGGGCAACCGCAACAGTTTTTTTGGCTTCTAAGGAAGCCTCTTGTAGGGTTTCCTGCTGTTGTTTTTCAGTCGCTTCAAGTTCGAGTTTAATCTTCTCCGCGTTCTTCAAGGAATCTGCAATCTTTTCTTCTCGCTCCTTGATCGTAGAAAGAACTTTCTTCAGCGCAAACTGCCAAATTACAAAAGCAACAAGAAGGAAATTAAAGCCTTGAGCAATAAGTAAGGGCCAATCCACACCAAACTTTTCAACAATACCAGTTGTTGTTTCAGTTAAACTTGCCAAGGCTATCATATTCAAAGAGAGGGTTGGAGTATATTAAATTTAAAGAAACAACGAGTAGAATGCAACTGCTTCGGCTAGAGCCATCCCGATAATCGACTGAACGAGAATTTGTCCAGATGCGTCGGGATTTCTTCCCACTGCTTCGGCACCCTTCATTCCTACGATCCCTACCCCAATGGCTGCACCTAGACATCCAAGACCACCTTGAATACTACCTGTAATACCTGTAGTTTGTTCAGTTGCTTTTACGATTACATCAGTTAATTCCGTTGCTTGTGCGATTACTTCTATCATGATAATTTATTTTATTATGTTATGGTTTACGAACGCCCACTCTCTTGGATGGTCACGATCAGGAAATTAATGATGTTCTTCTTCATGGTTGCAAATAAGGCCAATGTAAACCGAGACAAGAAGCATAAATACCAAAGCTTGAACAAGTCCGATTAATACTTCCATAAAGTAAAAAGGAATTGGAGCAAACGCCATTGTGAAATTGATCCATTTTCCCGACAACCCAAGAGTCTCTCCCAAGTAGAACATACTATGGAGCAAACTTTCTCCTCCATAAACATTTCCGAAAAGGCGGAAAGTGAGGGAGACGGGTCTGAAAAGTATCGATAAAACTTCAATAAACCCAACAGCAATAAATAAGACACCAAGGAGGGCGTAAACGAGAAAATTAACTTGTTTTTTGTCTGCTTTATTACCAAACCAGTCCTTGATAATTGCCTTTATTCCTGCGTATTTAAAAATGAAATATATCCAAGCCAAGTTTGCAACAAGGGCCAAAGCAAGTGTCATGTTCAAATCAGCATTACCAGGACGAATTAAGGGTGTAGTAACTTTGAAGTGACTTCCATCCCAAACCCCTTCTCCAATGGTGCCTACGCCTGGTAATAAACCGCTCCAATTGTGAACTAGGATAAATATAAACAACCCGGAAAGTAGCCAGAAAGAAGGAAAGAAAACCTTGCGACCCACAATTGGCTCTATAATTGTACGTAATGAATTAATTGCAGATTCAACAATTAATTGTCCCTTAGAAGGAATTAAAGAGGTTTTGCCAACAAGCATCTTTACCAAAATAATAATAAATAAAGAAACAACCCAACTTGTTACCATTGAATTGGTTACAGGAAAAACTCCAAAATGAGTAATTTCGTCAGATATTAAGCTAACTCCTTCCCCAGAAGCAAAAACGGGAAAAGTTACCATAAAAAGAAAAACTAAGATTAGATGTTTCAAATTAAAAATTTTCAACTATATGTTTTGTTAACCAAAGGTCAACGAGGATTTTATTTTTAAAATAAGTAAATTTAATGTAAAAAGGTACACTAAAAAAGAAAAACTAAAGCTAAGGATCAGCCTAATTATTTATAGAATAACAATTATAAGCTAAGTTTATGCCCTGACGGCTGCTAAACTTGAATAGTCAGGTAGTAGTTCTTGAAAGTAACTTCCATGTTCCAGTGGCCAATCAATTTCTGTTAATTTCCAGTCTTTAGATAATTCGATATGTGACTTTGTCCATGCAAAATAGTCTTGATGATCGGTTCTAAAGAAAACCCTACTGTTTTTATTTGTGTGAAGTTTTAATAGATTAAGAAATGAAAATTGAATCAACCGTCTTCTATGATGTTTTCGTTTTGGCCATGGATCAGGGAAAAAAATAAAAATATTATTAAATCTTATATTATCCGGTTTGTAAGAAATAAAATCAATTGCATCAGCCTTAAGGAAAAACAAATTATTATTTTGAAATCTTTCCTTTTTCGATTGGGCTTTTCTAATGCGCTTTGAAATTAAATCAATACCTATACAAACAGAATCACCATTTTTTTGCGAATAGGCATTGATCCAATGTCCGTGACCACAACCAATCTCAAGGTCAATGTTTAATTGATCCGGTCGGCTCGATAACCACTTTATTTTATTTTTAAAAAAACTATATACCCTACCCTCTCTTTCTTTTTTATCAGAAAGGGTTTTTAATAAAAAATCCACAACTCTAATTCATTGATGATTTTGATAAAAGTACCATCAATACGCTAATATCAGACGGGTTAACTCCCGATATTCGATTTGCCTGAGCGAGTGTCTCGGGTTTGATCTGACTAAGTTTTTCGGCACTCTCCTTTCTTAAACCGGGAACTCCAATGTAGGTGAAATTTTTAGGGATATTAATACGCTCAATACCTTTCATTTTCTCAATGCTCTTCAACTCCCTTAGCAAGTAACCCTCATATTTAACTTGGTAAAGGATTTCAGATTTAGTTTCTTGATGTAAATTTTTAAAAGTTTGCGGAAGATTACTTTCGGATTGCCCTTGCTTTAAAATATCAGCAAAAGTGGAATTTTCTTTGAATATTTCTGTTTTGAGTTTGTTGACCCAGTCGGTAATAGTTTCTGATTTTTTTTGTATAGCGAGTTTTCTTTTATCTGAGACTAAAGACAAATTGTTTAATTTTGATAAATATCGTAATTCAGCACTACTATGATTGAACAGTAATCTGTACTCTGCTCTACTTGTGAACATTCGATAAGGTTCTGTAGTCCCCTTTGTTACAAGGTCATCAATAAGAACTCCGATGTAGCCCTCATCTCTACCAAAAGTCACAGTAGGTTCATTGAGTGCTTTGCGAGCACTATTTATACCCGCTACTAAGCCTTGTGAAGCGGCTTCTTCGTATCCTGAAGTTCCATTAATTTGTCCTGCAAAAAAAAGTGACTCTACCTTAAGTGATTCTAGTGTTCGGGATAACTGGGTTGGATTGGCGTAATCATATTCAACTGCATATGCAGGTCTTATAATTATAGCGCTTTCAAGGCCAGGGATTGAATGAACTACGTCATTTTGTACATCAAATGGTAAACTTGTTGATAAACCATTCACGTACCACTCATCAGTATTTATGCCTTCCGGTTCAAGATAGATTTGGTGGCCATCCTTTTCCCCGAATCTTACGATCTTATCTTCTACGCTGGGGCAATATCGTGGGCCTGTTCCTGAAATATCTCCTTTATATAAAGGAGAGAGATGGAGATTATCCTTTATTATCTTAGCGGTATGAGATGTGGTTCGAGTTGTATGACAGTTTATAGTAGGCAGTGGAGAGTGGTGCTCCACGTGGAACCACCTTCCGCGACGTTCCACATGGAACACTTCGTCATGGGTTCTTGTGTCGTAAAAAGCAAACTTGGTGGGTTTTTTGTCGCCGCATTGAATTTCAGTCTTTTCAAAGTTAATTGAGCGACCAAGTAACCGAGGAGGTGTTCCAGTTTTGAAACGGTTTAGTTCAATCCCATGCTTTATGAAATCTCTAGATAATCCTTTTGCAACATGATCTCCGAGTCTTCCGCCTTCTGATTTCTCCTTGCCGACATGCATCAAGGCTCGTAAAAAAGTACCGGTAGTTACAATAATTGATTTGCCATAAAAATTAATACCTAGGCTTGTTTCCACTCCAGTACACTTATCATTTTTAATAATTAATCCTTCAACAATACCTTGAAATAGGGTGATATTTTTATTTAATTCAAGGACATGTTTCATTCTTAATTGATAAGATTTTTTGTCACATTGGGCGCGAGGGGCTTGTACAGCAGGGCCTTTAGACGAGTTAAGGAGTTTAAACTGAATAGCAGATTGGTCAGTATTAAGTGCCATTTCACCTCCTAGTGCATCAATTTCTCTTACCATTTGGCCTTTTGCTTGGCCTCCAATAGCCGGATTGCAGCTCATTTGAGCTATTGTATCTAAATTCCCTGTTAGAACTAGTACATCAGCTCCACATCTTGATGCAGCTAATGCTGCTTCACAACCGGCATGCCCAGCACCGCATACAATAACATCATAGGGGAAATCTTTTTTGGTACGTAATCCAGTGTTCATTTTCCAATACAGAAATTTTTGAATAATTCGTCGAGCATATCTTCATTGTCTGTTTGACCAATGATTGCATTTATACATTGAATGCACATTTTTAACTCCTGAAGTATAAATTCTTCATTTATTGCATCTGTAAGAAGGTTTTGTACTTCATTAATGTGAGACAGCGAGTCTGTAAGGTGTTTATGTTGCCTTTTGCTTACTAAAATATCCGCAGATGGATCGATTTTGTATTTTCCTACTAGTGCTCTTGAAACTTCATTTAAAATCTCATTTGAACAGTTTTCATTTAACGTTGAGGATTTAATAACGCTGAAATGTGTGGGGTAATTCTCACTAGTAATAACTCTCTCCAAATCACTTTTATTTTCAATTATGATTATACTTTGAGATTTTATTTCCTCTTTTATATACTCAAAAAAATCGCTAGGGTAGGGGAGTGATGAATCAAAAACTAATAATACAATGCTTGAATCTTTGATTACCTCGATTGAGTTTTTAATGCCCAACGTTTCTAAATTTAGATTTGTTTCTCTAATTCCTGCAGTATCGAATAATTCAATTGCGTAACCAGAAATAACAATTTCTTTTGATAGGTAATCCCGAGTTGTTCCCGGTTCGCAGGAAACGATTGCTCTGTTTGTATGTAAAAGTTTGTTAAAAATGCTACTTTTCCCTACATTAGGGGGACCTATAAGCGAAATTTTAATACCTTGAGATAACGAAGACTTGATATCTGTGGATTTTATCAACCGATTAACCGATTCTTTAATCGGAATAATCAGATTTAATATTTCAGGTATATTATATTCTTTAATTTCGTCTTCAGGGAAATCAATACTTGCCTCAAATTTCGCTTGAAGATGAATTAATTGAGATTGGATTTCAAGTAGTTTATTACTTAGACTGCCCAATAATTGATGGTTCGCAATTTCTAATTCAATCTCGCTCTTTGCTGCAATTAATTCAGCCACTGCTTCTGCTTGGGTAAGGTCTAACTTACCGTTTAGGTAGGCTCTTTTAGTATATTCCCCCGGTTCAGCAAGTCGGCAGTTCCTTCTGATCAGGTCATCAAGAATTAAATTGGCAATTAAAGTGTTTCCATGAAGTGTAATTTCTAATGTTTCTTCACCCGTGTAAGATTTACCATATTCAAAAAAAACGGCTAAAACTTGATCAACAATTTTTCCTGATAAAGACCTATAATTTTTAACAAAAGTTTTTCGTGGGGTAGGGGATATTTTATCAAAAATATCAGTGCATAATTGTGTGCATAAACTTCCGCTAATTCGTATAATCCCTAAAGCAGATTCCCCTGCTATCGTAGCAAGAGATATGATTGTATCTCTCTCTGACATTGAATATTACAGAAATTTATTCTGTGTCGTCATCTTTGTTCTGAGCCAATACAGAACCAACTGTAACTTCAACCTTCTCTAGAATAGCTGCTGTAATATTGGACATCAATTTTTCATCTTCTGCAAGTGTTTGTTTAGCTGCTTCTCTACCTTGTCCAATAAGATCTCCTTTGTAGGATATCCATGCTCCTTTTTTTATTAAAATTTCATGTTCTATCCCCAAATCCAATACGGAACCTGTTCTGGAAATCCCCTCGTCATACATAATATCAAATTCGCAAGCGGTAAAAGGGGGAGCTACTTTATTCTTAACTATTTTGAGACGAGTTCTATTACCTATAACGGTACCGTTAGGTTCTTTAATTTGTCCAATCCTTCGAATATCCATTCGTATTGAGCAGAAGAATTTTAAAGCTCTCCCTCCAGGTGTGGTTTCAGGACTTCCAAACATTACGCCAATTTTCTCACGAATTTGATTTGTAAAAATACATACGCAATTAGTTTTTGAAATAGCAGCGGTTAGCCTTCTCATAGCTTGACTCATCATCCTAGCTTGTAGTCCGACTGTGGCATCTCCCATTTGTCCATCAAGTTCTTGCCTTGATACTAATGCTGCTACTGAATCTAGAACAATTACATCAATTGCCCCCGATCTTATAAGCGTTTCCGTTATATTTAATGCGTCTTCTCCACTTTCAGGTTGAGAAACCATTAGATTATCAAGGTCGACGCCAACTATTTTAGCAAATTTTGGGTCAAGTGCGTGTTCTACATCTACAAACACCGCATTACCACCATTTCTTTGCGCTTCTGCGATAACACTAAGACAAAAAGTTGTCTTACCGGAGGATTCAGGGCCATATATTTCTACCATTCTACCTCTTGGTAAACCTCCGGCTCCTAAAGAAAGGTCAACCGCTAAAGAACCTGTAGATATAACTGAAACATTCATTTTGGTAGCATCTCCAAGTCTCATCAATGCGCCCTCTCCAAACTTTTTATTTATTCCTTGAAATGCTAAATCAAGGTCAGGATTTTTATCTTTTAGTTTCTTTGTAGTATTTTTGGCCATTTTTAAAAATTGTTAAACGACTACAATGATTTATAGATACATAGAATCAAGCAGTTTTATATAATCCTCCAAGATTTAATTGATTTAATTCCCAAATTGACGATTTGTTGGAGATTTTTAGTTTTCAACATTATACATTTAATCTCTTATTCAATTTCTGAATTAAAATCTTAAACCATATTCCTTCTAATCATTTAAATACTAATTTTTTATTAATGTTTCTCTTTCTAGCATTAAAATTAATATGAAATATTCACATGTAATTTGGGATTGGAACGGAACGATTGTAAATGATGCTCAGTTCTGTGTAGAGTTAGTTAATGAACTACTACTAGAATTTAACCAAGAACAAGTTTCTTTGGAATTCTACTTAGACAACTTTCAGTTCCCAGTTTCTTCCTATTACAGCAAAATTGGATTGCCTACTGACTCTCAAAGTACAAACCGAATTTCGAGTCAATTTATTAATAATTATCGAAGGCGTTTTCAATCATGCCCAACGCAGCGTGGAGTTAGAACATGCATAAGTAAGTTAAAGGAATTTAATGTTAATCAATCTGTCCTATCGGCAGGTAATCAAATTGATTTGAATACTTTTGTTTCACATTACAAACTATCGCCATACTTTAATTTTATTAGCGGAGTCAGTAATTTTTTTGCACATGGAAAAGCTGATATTGCTCTTGAGCATTTTAATAAATTAGCCTTACCTTCATCCAATGTTTTACTGGTTGGCGATACCTTGCACGATGCAGAAATTGCAGAACATTTAGGAATAAACTGCTTACTTTATTGTGGAGGGCACAATTCTAAAAAGGTGTTACTTGAATCAAATTTTCCTGTTATTGAATCTATAGATGAGGTTATTAACTGGGTTCTAGATTGACCCTACCATCACTGACTATATTAGTAAATTTTGATGAATCGTGTATTTATAAAGACATATGGCTGTCAGATGAACGAGAGAGACTCTGAGGCTGTAGCTTTTAAGTTGCAGGAAAGGGGTTATGAACTTGTTCAAGATGAGGCAATTGCAGATGTCGTATTACTTAATACATGTAGTGTAAGAGACCAAGCCGAACAGAAAGCGATTGGTAAGGCAGGTCATCTTGCTCATCGAAAGAAGAATAATCAAAAATTTATTTTTGGAGTTATGGGTTGTATGGCACAAAATAGGGGAGAGGAATTATTTGATTTGCTTCCAGACCTCGACTTAGTTGTAGGAACTCAAAAATTTCATCGAATCCCTGATTACTTAGACAAAATAACTGGTACTTCTTATCCTAGACCAACTAATATTTTGGATGTAGCAGAGGAAGAGTCATCTCAAGATGAAATACGAGACCATATTAAAACAAATCATAACAAAGTTACGGCATTTGTCTCAATCATGCAGGGGTGTAATATGAATTGTTCCTTCTGTATTGTCCCTAAAACAAGAGGGAAGGAAAGATATAGAAGTATTGAAAGTATAATCAAAGAAGTGCAAGAATTGGTAGAATGTGGAGTTCGTGAAGTTACTTTGCTTGGACAAATAGTAAACGCTTACGGACGGGGTGAACTTCCGAGGGTTGCTGGTAAATCCCCATTTGTTCAATTACTTGAAAAATTAAATGAAATTAAAGGATTATTTCGGATACGATTTACATCTCCACACCCAACAAGTTTCGGGGAAGATCTAATAGAATGCTTTAAGGACCTTCCTAAATTGTGTGAATATGCTCATTTACCTATGCAAAGTGGTTCTGACAGAATTTTGAAGTTGATGAATCGTCCATATACCCGAAAAAGATTTTTAGAGATTACGAATAGACTTCGTTCTGCTCATCCTAATATGAGACTTAGTACAGATGTAATTTTGGGTTTTCCGGGAGAGAGTGACGCAGATTATGCTTTAACAAAATCCGCATTTGAAGAGGCAGGTTTTGAGATGGCTTTTATCTTTAAATATAGTGAAAGATCTGGCACGCCCGCTGTAGAATTAGGCGATTCAGTACCGATTGAAATAAAGGAAAAACGTAATCAGGATTTACTATCCCTGCTCGAAAGACAGTCCTATTCTTCCAATTCTTTGACTATTGGAGAAAAATTTGAAGTTCTTGTCGAAGGAAAGGCCAAAAGAGGAAAAAATATGTTGATTGGTCGAACTCGTTGTAATCGCAGGGTTGTATTTGAGGGAAGCGATACATTGGCGGGACAATTGATCGACATTTTGATCAAAGATGTGAGTGTAACAACTTTAATAGGTTAAATCTTTTACTATGAGTTTATATTTTTTTACTATTTCAACTGCATGCCTATTAGTTTTTATAGGATTTGCTTTTGTATCTAAACCAAAGAGAACCCAAATCTTAATCAGTGGTCTATTGAGATCGCAAAAAGCAGCGATTTGTTTGCTGGTAATGAGTTTAATTTGGTTTTTGTATGAACATGTTCAAAATTTAGGAGAAGCTGATTTCGGGGACTATAAGTTTATAATTGGGCTAATTGGTGTGTGCGTTGCTGTCTCATCATATTTTTTTATAAATGACTTTTTATCAGTTCGTGCATTTTGTATCTTACTCCTTTTTTATTCTAGAGAGGCACTAGATTCGGCGTTCTTACAAGAACCCCAAACACGGTTATTTCTTGTTTCAATAATTTATTTAATTATAATCGCATCCCTCTATTTTGGTGCCTGGCCATATCGAATGAGAGACTTTCTTAAATGGCTTTATAATAATTCTAAACGCCCTCCATTTTTAGGTTTTTCCTTTATGGTTTATGGCTTTGTTTTATTCGGAATTTCATTTACCTATTAAATAGTATTTCCATGAACGGCATAGCTTTGGTAATCTCTGGGCCTGCGGGTGTTGGTAAGACTACCCTTTGTGATAGGTTGTTATTGGATTATAAAACAATCTTATCTCGTGTAATCACAGTTACTACACGGTCCCCAAGAGAGGGTGAAAAGGACGGGAAAGATTATTTATTTATATCTAAACCAGAATTCGAGGAATTAATCCTGAAACAAGCCTTTATTGAGTACGCACAGATTCATGATAATTATTACGGAAGTTTAAAAAAAACTGTTCAACAGCTTTTTTATAATAATCATGATGTACTTTTAAATATTGATGTCCAAGGTGCATCTACATTGAAAAAGTTAGAAGAAGAATACAATTTCTTGAAATCTAGAGTTTTCAGCGTCTTTGTAATGCCTAAATCTTTATATGATTTGAAGGAGAGACTTAAGTGTAGAGGTACAGATTCGGAAAAGGAAATCGAAAAGAGGTTAAAGACAGCCACTACTGAAATTCAACTTCATAAAAAATTTGATTTTGTTATAAATTCAAAATCAAAAAACGAAGATTATAATGAACTCTCAAATTTTTATACTCAGCACTCGAAGATACTTTTAGAATGCTGACATTAAATTAAATTTTCGGGTCTGTTTGGGTGTAACCAATCCAAATGGAAAAACTTACCCCTCGCTTCATCAGTTCTTTCATAAGTATGAGCCCCGAAGTAATCTCTCTGAGCTTGGAGAAGATTTTGCGGTAGTCGTTCTGATCTATATCCATCGTAGTAGGCAATTGCAGAAGAAAATGTGGGAACTGGTATACCGGATTCAATTGCGAGGCTGATTACTTTTCTCCAACTAGATTGGTAAATATCTAGACATTCTTTGAAATAATCATCTAAAAGTAGGTTAGCCAGATTAGGGTCTTTGCCGTAAGCCTCGGTAATTTTCTGCAAGAAAGCGGCTCGTATTATACATCCACCTCTCCATATTTTTGCAATCTCGCCAAAATTAAGCGTCCAATTATACTCTTTTTGTGCTTCACGCATAAGTTGGAATCCTTGGGCGTATGAGCATATTTTGGAACAATAAAGTGCATCCCTTATTGCGGAAACAAGCACTTGTTTATTATCCGAAATTATTTTTACTGATGGGCCAGAAAGTATATTTGATGCGGCGACTCTTTCTTCTTTGACCGCACTCAGGCATCTCGCGAAAACAGCTTCTGAAACGGTTGGGGCAGGTACGCCCATATCGAGTGCGTTAACAGATGTCCATTTCCCTGTACCTTTCTGACCGGCAGCATCTAATACAATATCGACAAAAGGCTCATTTGTCCGTGGATCTTTTTGTTTGAGTATATCGCCAGTTATTTCAATTAAAAAAGAGTCTAGTTCGCCGTTATTCCATTCATTGAAAATATCTCCAATCTCTAACGGCGAAAGATTTACGATGGAGGTCATTAAGTGATAAGCTTCACAAATCATCTGCATGTCTCCATATTCAATTCCGTTATGAACCATTTTTACATAATGACCTGCACCATCATTTCCAATGTAGGCTGAGCACGGTACTCCTCCGGAAATAGGATTACCCGGACTAGCTCCTTCCAGTGGTTTTCCAGTTTCTGGATTAACTTTGGCGGATATAGAGTCCCAAATCGGCTTAATTAAAGACCATGCCTCCATTGAGCCACCTGGCATTAAGGATGGTCCGTATCTTGCACCTTCCTCTCCTCCACTCACTCCTGAACCAACAAATAAAATATTTTTGTCTTTAAGCATTCTCTCTCTAGAAATGGAATCGGTCCACTTTGCATTACCGCCATCAATAATGACATCACCTTTGCCTAGTAGAGGAATGAGAGATTCAATTACTGCATCTGTTGAATTCCCAGCCTGAACCATAATAATGATCTTTTTCGGGCTTTGTAGGGAATTTACAAATAATTTTAGATTCTCATATCCAGTTAAATTAGGAAGATCTCTCGCATTTTTCTTAAGGAAATCCTCTGTCTTGGAAAAAGTCCTGTTGTAGACCGAGATTTTATAATTATGATCAGCTATATTAAGGGCCAAGTTTTGTCCCATTACAGCTAATCCAATAAGCCCTATATCCGAAGTTGAATCTGTCATTTTTTCTATATAAACTCGGGCTTTGATATTCGCGAGTCAAAACCAAAAATTAGGGTAATGAATATGATTATTGTTTTTTCAACAAGAGGATTTATTCTAGTTCTTTTGAGTTTGATTTATCTTGTATAATTTTAAATTGGTGAAGCAACAGGAAATTTATCTTTAAATGGAAGAGATTCTTCTTGTACAGCATCAGGATTTGAAAAAATTCTCGTAGGATTTGTATACAACGGATTAATATTGAATTTTCTCATCAAGAAGAGCATATCTTTTGAGCTAGTTTGAATCGCTTTAACGGCCATTGAACTATTTGCTTTTATTGCTGCTTCTTCATTTGTTTTCTTAATGGCTGACCTAATCGAAATTGAAGATTTGAGTTCAACGATATCTGCAACTGCAGTATCATAACCAAGTGCTAGCGACGCACCGACAGTTGCTCCTTCTGATACCCCTTGATAGATAGCTTGCTTTATAATTAATCCATCCTCTCCAGATTGAATACCTCCGGTTATCGCACCATAAGTTGAACCGTAACTAACTGCTTCTGCTGCTGAAATTGCTTCAAAGTCATAGGTTCTTTTATCTGGCATTGAGTCATTAATAAGTCCAACTACCTGGAATAGTGCACCATGAGCAGCACCATGTGCTAATGCTCTTGCAATTTCGATTTCGAATTCTTCCGTAACGCCCTTAAGTTTATCCACCAAAGATAAATTTTTCGCTGTTATTCCACCTGATGTTGCTCCTTGTGCTGATTGGTTAATAATAGGTTGCATTAAAGTGGGATAGTAAACTGCTAATCCTGTATTTCCAATTAATGAACCCAATGCAGATCCACTTGCAACATCAAGAATTTCTCTTCGC
>Ga0209711_10000910_pt1 | contig 30076 bp, 23 predicted proteins | sample ArcticOcean_MG_C_7_FD_187441 | JGI IMG/M metagenome (GOLD analysis project Ga0209711, IMG submission 187441) | Marine microbial communities from western Arctic Ocean - ArcticOcean_MG_CB11_88 (SPAdes) (version 2) | ecosystem: Environmental > Aquatic > Marine > Oceanic | place: Arctic Ocean...
GGGGGGGGGGGGGGGGACGCGGGCGTTGGGTTCGAACCAAACGCAGCGTTCGCGCCCACGGGGTTGCGATCCCCCTTCCGGTAGCAGGTGTGAATTAGGTGTGAATTAGCGAGGTGCGTTGAAGTGAAGACGCAAATGATGTACATTAAAAAATCACGTCACGCTTGGAACACGCCCACTTCGGCGGGCCGAATCACCCTGTCGTGCAGCTTGTACCCCGGTTTCGTGACCGCCGCGACCGTGCCTTGTATCTCTCCTTCGGTAAGCGGCACGTTGAACAGCGCCATGTGGTGGTTCGGGTCGAAGGGGTCGCCGGTGGGGTCGTACTTCGACACGCCGTGTTTCGCAAACGCGGCGGCGAGTTGTTTTTCAACCATGGAAACGCCCTCGTGCATGGAAACAAGCGCGGCTTTGGTTTTCGCCGGGTCGTTGGTCTCGTCTCCAAGCTCCACGGTGGCAAGGGCTCTTCCTAAGTTATCCGCGACGTCGAGCAGGTCCTTCACGAAACCCTGGATGGCGAACTTTTCCGCCTGATCCGCTTGCCGCCGTGTGCGCTCGCGCAGGTTTTCCATGTCCGCCAGCACGCGCAGAAGCTTGTCGTTCATGTCCTTCACCTGTTTGTCCTTCTCTTCGAGCTCAGCTTTTAACATATCCGTCACTTCGTCAGCCGGAACCCCCTCTTCCGCAGCCTCCGTCTCCTCCTCCGTCTCGTCAGCGTCGTCCTTCTTCTCCCCTTCCGCGCTGAACGCGCGCGAGCTCGCGCCGGAACGCGCGAACGCGTCGAAGGATCTGGACGATCGTCGCGCCACCGCCACCGGTGTCGAGGCGGAGGTCAAACACCCGCGAGTCACGGTGGTGGAAACCGACGACGCGACGCCGGGGAACACCTCGCTCCTGGAAGCACCGACCCTCGTGGCGAAACCAGCGCGCCGGCCAAGCCGAAGCATCGAACGGAGCGTCGTCATCGCACGGGCGGAATGAGGCTCGATGGCGATAAAAATCAACGTCGTCCTCTTTTCACCTCCTCTTTCTTGTCTTCTGTCGAATTTTCTTGGCGCTTGGCGCTGAGTCAACTTTGGGTAAATTCGATGACGACGAGGCTGTGTGAGCTTTTCTCGTGGGGATAGACGGCCGCCACACGAATCGGGGGGCCACTGGTCGACGCGTCTGTACCAGCCCTCGTGCTGTCGTGAAGTAGAAAGAGCCTCGCTCGTATCCTTCTCGGTCGAACCACCGCGCGTCGTTTTTGGCTGCGCTAAGCGAATACATGGCCGCCCTTATCGCCCCCCCCGCGCCCACCGGCGTCGCATGCGCTCGCGCCATGAGCTTCAGGTCGATCGCCAAGCGCGTGCCCGTCGCGGGCGCTCGCGTGCAGCCCCGCAAGACCAACGTCGCCGTCCGCGCCGTCGCGAAGGGTGAAGGCAGCATTCGCGAACAGGCTGGTCGCCGTGGTACGTTCTTCCTCCAACCCCCCCTCGGGACGCGGGACACGTCCCCCGGACCACAAAACCCTCCTCTGAAAAACCCGCCACGTACGATCGGACTCGATTGGCAATCCAAAAACACCCTCTCAAAACACCCCTCTGACGCCGCCTCCCCTCAATTCGTGTATCACAGCCCCCCTCGAGAAGAGCTCCCTGTTCAGCGCCAAGTACGTTCCCTTCGCCGGCGACAGCAACGAGGAGTACTCTCTGGACGAAGTGATCTACCGGTCCCAGTCCGGTGGGCTTCTTGACGTGCAGCACGACATGGAAGCGCTCGCAATCTACCCCCCCGAGTACTGGAAAGCGCTGTTCGACGAGCGCGTGGGTAAGACGGTGTGGCCGTACGGCAGCGGTGTGTGGTCCAAGAAAGAGTGGGTGCTTCCCGGCATCCCCGACGAGGACATCGTCTCCATGTTCGAAGGGAACTCCAACCTGTTCTGGGCGGATCGCTATGGGCGCGAAAACCTCGGGATGAAGGACCTTTGGGTGAAGCAGTGCGGCAACAGCCACACCGGTTCTTTCAAGGATCTCGGCATGACCGCGTTGGTGTCTCAGGTGAACCACATGCGCAGACAAGGTAAGCCCTTGGCTGCGGTGGGGTGCGCCTCCACCGGCGATACCTCAGCCGCGCTCTCCGCGTACGCCGCCGCCGCCGGCATCCCGTCCATCGTGTTTCTCCCCGCCGATAAGATCTCCCTGGCGCAGCTCGTGCAGCCCATCGCCAACGGCTCGCTCGTGATGTCCATCGACACCGATTTCGACGGCTGCATGCGCTTGATCCGTCAAGTCACCGCGGAGCTTCCCATTTACCTGGCGAACTCCCTCAACTCCCTGCGCCTGGAGGGCCAGAAAACCGCCGCCATCGAGATTCTGCAGCAGTTTGACTGGCAAGTCCCCGACTACGTCATCATCCCCGGCGGTAATCTGGGCAACGTGTACGCTTTCTACAAGGGTTTCAAGATGTGCAAGGATCTCGGTCTGGTGGACAAGCTCCCGCGCATCGTCGTCGCACAAGCGCACAACGCGAACCCCCTGTACCGCGCGTACAAAGCCGGGTTTGAGAACTACGAAGCCATCAAAGCGGAGCCCACCTTCGCGTCGGCGATCCAAATCGGCGACCCCGTGTCTATCGACCGCGCCATCTACGCCCTGAAGGAAACCAACGGCATCGTGGAGGAAGCCACTGAGGAAGAGCTGATGGACGCGGCCGCGGAAGCCGACCTGACGGGCATGTTCAACTGCCCGCACACCGGCGTGGCCCTGGCGGCGCTGAAGAAGCTCCGGGCGAACCAGACGATTGGCCCGGATGACCGCACCGTCGTGATCAGCACGGCGCACGGCCTGAAATTCGCGCAGAGCAAGGTGGCGTACCACTCCGGTCAGATTGAAGGAATCATCGGCAAATACGCGAACCCCCCGGTGGTGGTCAAGGAGGACTTTGGCGCCGTCATGGATGTTCTCACGAAACGCCTTCAGTCCGAGCAGTACAAGAGTTGAAGGCGAAAAGCGCGGCGGACTGGAGTTTTTGAGATTAAAATCGTTTGACTTTTTTCGTCTCGTGTTTGCCATCGCATCACTCTTCTGTTCCTCGTTCTGTCCTTTACGCGCGTATCTTGATCGAAGGCAATCCCCACACGACATATCTGCGATACGGAGGCTTTTCCGTGACGTCACGCGCGTCGGCACCTGCGCCGGCGTCCTCGTTTTCCGGCGCCTCTCCCGGCGTTTCTCCCGCGCGTTTCGGCGCGTCCGCTTTCCAAACCGCGCTCGCCACGTCCACCGGAGTCGCGTCTGCGTCGAGAGCCTCGTTCGCGGTCAACAAAGTGGTGATCGTCCTAGCGTTTGTGAAAGCGGTGCAAGGCATGACAGGCAAAATGATCGTACCGACGCCGCGAGTGGAAAGCAGCGTCGCCGTTTCGTACGCGTCCTCCAAACGCGTTTCTCGTTCCGTCCTCCGCGCGTCGAGCCTCCTCTGCGTCGCGCGCGCGGCGTTTGTAAAGGTATCGCACGCCAGAAGGGCGACGCGGCACTGCGTTAAATCAAGACACGCGAGGACCGGGGGAGGGACGTACGACAGGAATCGTCCGTGTCCGAAATAAATCAACCCTCCTCTCGCGCCGCTCACGACTCGCTGGCATTCGCCGTCGCCAGGAACGCCGTCGTTCGAATTCCCAAGCGCGCCGTGCCACGCCGCGCCGAACCGCTCTTTCATCGCCGCGAACTTCGTGGGAATCACACCGTCGTCCCCTGTGTCTTCCTCCCGCAAATCCACGAGATAGGTCATCCCACTCGGCGACACGTCACCTTTCGATCCTGCGTCAGCGAGGCGTTTGAGAAGGATGTGCAAGGAAAAGTCGCGCGAAACCGCCGCCGCGTTCGCGAGAAACTCGAGCGCTTCCAGGGGAAGCGGCGAGAGAATCTGGTCGACGAGAAGAACAATTTTCTTTCCTTTCGCGCCTTCCCCGCCTAGGAACGATTTCCACGCAGATAAGATCGGCGCGAGCACGAACTCCACCGCGTTTCGAACCTCACCCCAGCCTGAGGTTACGGAAAATCCGTCAGGGACCGCGGCGTTCGTGGCTTGCTTTTCCACGGAGACGCGGAAGTTCTTCACCAAAGACAACGCGGCGGCGAGCTGCGCGGCGTCGGCTCGAGCGACGTGCGCTCCAGCGCGTGACGCGTCCGCGGAGTGGCTGGTGATGGCCAGGAAATCATCATCGCCTCGTTCGGTGATCCACTGCACCGAGAAAACTGACAGGTCCTCCGGTAACGACGGTGGCGTGGCCAGGCATTCGCGGGGTTCAATCTGTACCGTTCGCCACGCTTGCGAGGACGAATCCAGGCGACTGAGGAGCGCGGCGCCGTGCTTGCTCGCGGCTGGGTCGCATAGGGTGCTTTCCATCAATCGCTTGTTTCGAATCAGTAACGCCTCGATATCTTGGTCATCCGCGGCTGAGACGAAAATGGAGAGCTGCGTGTTGGCAACTCTACACGATTGGGAAAGCGCGAGAGCGGCCGCGGCGTTCCCGGGCTCGGCGCTTCCGTAGGCACGCGCCAGACACATCGCCGCCTTTGAGACTGCATCGTACCGCGCCGTCTTCAAGCCAACCTCGATGGATTGTTCCAGGGCTCGAATCGCACGAGTTTTGGTAAGTTGAGGTGCGAACTCCGGGTGCGCAACGGCGTTATCGTCTTCGGCGGCGGCGCTCTCTTCGACGCAAGAGTCTTGTGATATTTCCGTTTCGTCGGGGTGCTCGTTTTCGTTTTTGTCTTCTTCGCCTTCGCCCGCTTCGTCCACTTTTCCCTCCGCATCCACCGCTTCGGCCTCGGCATCGTCACCGCCTTTGACAGACGCGGGTGGAGTGGGAGGAGGGGGAGGTTCTGTCCACGCCTTGTTTTTAACTTGCGTGCCATACACAGCGAGCAGCGCGTCGCCCAATAAATAAAGCGAATCCACACTTCCGTCGCTCTTCGTGTCGAGGTTCACCGCCTCCGAAGCGGCGACGACGGCTTGTTCCGCGGCGCCGAGCGCGGGGTCAAACGTTTCGGGAACGCTGTCGTCGAGGAATGCAAGGACAGCCGATGCATCCGCACCCTGCATGGTCGGAAATTCAGGTCGGTTTTGTTGCAGGTCGTACGTTTCAAACGCCCGCTCCGCGTTCGCTAACTCGAGCAGACATCCGGCTTTCGCGTTCTTCACGGCGGCGAGAAGTCTCGCGGCGGGGAGTGAACTTCGCAGCGGATTCACGAAGTCCTCGCAAGCCATCGCGAGGATCTCTTCTGCTAGCATCTCGGCTTCGTCGATAACGCTTCTGATGGTTTTAAGCGCGGGACGGGGATCTCTAGCCGCGGACGGGTCTTTGTACATCAGGCTTGCCAGCGATAGCAACGCCTTGACCAAGTGCATGCTCCCGCCGCCGCAAGACCGAAGAATCGTGATCGCTTCTGAAACGGCTCGCACCGCGCCCTCGAACAGCGCGTCCGGCTTTTCTCCAAGATCCCGCATGTGTCGCATTTCAACCTGCAAAACGTTGGAAAGTTCGACGTGAAGGTCGGCCATCACCATCTTCGTGTCCAGTGATTCACCTCGCCCTGCGAGCACCAGACGGTTTCGTAACAGCTTCAACGCGGTGAGCAACGAATCTTTCGCCGAGAGTTGACCGTCTCGCGTCGCCAACTTGTCCTTTGAAAAGTCGCGCAAGTTTTCTCCCCAATACGCGACGTCGCCGGCGCACGTCTGACCGCGGAGCTGGAGCCGGAGAGCGTCCACGGGTTTGTTTCCGGATGACGCGCACTTGGCGAGGTAAAGATACGCCCACGCCTCGGTTTCTGTATCCCCGTGCGCATGCGCGTGCACGACCGTTTCCTGCAGCAGCGCCGCGGCGGCGGATAAAGCGCCTCGCCGCGCGAGGTACGCGCCTCGCGCCAGCCAGTAATCGCGCAGCGCGAGCGGACGCAGCGACTTGGACGTGGATACCTCCTCGGGCGGATGTCCCCCGGTTCGCAACGCGTCAGCCCGCTTTACCTCTAACCGACCTTGCGTTTCCTCTACTGCTGATAAATCCAAAGGACCGGCGAGGGTTTCGTGCAACGTACACGCGCCGCGCAGGAGCAACGCGTCGCACAACTCCGCGAGTTTCAAGTGATACACGCTTACCAGCGCGTCGTCCTTACCGGCAAGCTTCGCGATCAGCATCCCTAGCTGGCAAACCGGCAGACACTGCACGTGCATACTTCTTGTTTCAAGTGCGGAGCAAAGGTACTCGATGTACGCGTGGAGCATCTCCGGCCTTCCAAGAGAATCAACCGTGATTTCAAACGGCCCGGCGTTTTCGCGAATCGATAATAACGTCTCGTCCGAAAACGTGAAGCGCGCCCAATCCTCCGCGGTTTCCGGAAGCGGCGCTCCTCCAGTCGCCTCGGTCATGGATTCACGCAGCATACGCACCGCGTATTGCTGCGCCATGAGCAGGCGATCCGTTCTTTCGTCATTGTCACCCGATATTTTGCTCATCATCAAGAAGACTCGAATCGCCGAGCACGTCTGCTTTGTTCCAAACGTCGTCTCGATTGGCGCGTCGTCGTCGCGTTGCGCGCCGTCGAGAGCGAGCAAAACGTCCACCGCCGAGAGAAGAATATCTTCAGCATCCGACGCGGGTTGTCCACTGCTAGTGTGAAGCCACTCCGCGAAGTCTGCCATGTACTCGACTCGCACTGAGGGTTTATTTTTGAGCACATCGATCGCTTTGCGGTGCGCTCGAATCGCGTCAAAGGGCACGGTCGCCTGAGCCGCCAAAACCGCCCAAATCTTCGCCTGCATTTCCGGCTCGTATTCGGAAATAATGTCTATATCCTCGTCCACGCTCTTCCCGACGGAAGACAGGAACATGACTTTGTACTCCCAAAGAGGTTTGTGTTCATTGCTCGGTAAAACCTTGAAGGCCGCGTCGACTTGTTTTGCGCCTTGTTCCCACGCAGATACGTCCGCCAGGCAATCGAACAAAAGTAAGTACGCGGATTGCAAGAACTTATAATCGCGCACCTTCGTGGCGCGCGCCGCCTCTAGTATCGCCTCCAGCGGCTTGACGAGTACTTGTCGCGCCGACGCTGAGGCCATGAAGCTCGTACCCGCATTCCAGAAGCATTTCGCAGCGTGACACACGATATCGCTGCGTTGCGCACGACGACCATAATTCGCAGCCTCGACAAACTGTTCGAATGCCTTCTGCTTCAACGCGTTCTGCGCCGATTCGTCTTGACGCGCGGGTCGAAGCAAACCGACGATGCTATTCCCGTACGCGCAAGCCGCGACGCCGCTCCAGTACCAGCTCTGCCGAGACGCACTTTGTTCCGGCGCTTTGCTAAGCACCGACGCTTGCTCGCAACACTCGATTGCAGAGCCAAACGATTGAATGGCTAGACCAGCCTGACCCAGCCTGGCCCAAATCTCGACATCACCCACGACGCCGGCGCCTTCCGGGCGGAGCAGGCGAATCGCGCGTGTCAACATTTCGCCGCCATCCTTTGCGTCGCCTTTCGTGATGCGCGGAATCAACGCCGCCACTTGAGCCACGACATCATTCTCAACTGTTACCTCAGCCGTGTTTCCCGATGACGCTTGCAGTCGGGCGAGCATAGCCGAAATTCTTCGAGTACTCGTCTCATCAACGCGGGTCAGCGCGGACTCGCAGGTCGCAATCGCTTGCTTCATGTCACTGGAATCCTCCAACACGCGCGCAGCAAACTCCGCGCAAAGCGCGTCGTAATGGATAACTCGAATTTCCTCTGTTTCGTCCACCGCGGACGGTTCTGGCACCGCGGATGTTTCTGGTTCCTCGCCGTCAACCTCTGAGGGCGTCTCAGTCGATTCCTTCGGTGCGGAGTTGGCGGCCAGATACGCTTTGTGCTCGTATCCCGAAGCGACGAGGTGTGCGTAGTTTCCAAGCAAAACCGGGTCACAATCGTCAAGCTTGTTGAGCTCTTCAAGAAGCGGCGCTGAAACGGCGACCAAATCAGCATATCTATGGTCCTTGATGAGATCTATGTAGGTGTTCCACGCGTGCGTCGCAGCGTTCATGACAGCCCAACTTTCGTTCACGCTCATTCCGAGACGCGCGGCACGAAGGAAAGCCGCTGAAGCGCCGTTCTGCAAATCAGTATCAGAATCACCACCAATATCATCCACGTTTACTTCTGCAGGCGGTACGACAGGTTTCCCCTTCAGCAATGCAACGCACGTCGCGCTATCGACAAAGTTCGCCTCGATTTGTAGGACTATGGTCTCTTTGTCGTGAGCCGGGTCCCACCCTGCGACACCGAAAACATTCGCTGCGCATTTGTGGGCGAGCGAGAACAATTTCGCATCAACCGCGGTTTTGCACATATTCGCCCATAGGTGCATACGTGCAGTCGCGCTCCGTCTGACCGCCTCCTTGTCGACGAAGTCGGACGAAGTACTGGCATGAACACCGCTTGCCTCACTTTCCGCCCCGCCGCCTTCCTGCGCGTCCTCTTCAGTTGTGGTTTCCTCCTTCACGGGATACGGGAGCAATTTATCCAGAGACGATAAACGATCAAACGCGTCGTGTAACAGGTTGGCGCTGCTCCTCGCGCTCTTGGCTTCACGCGCCTGCTCCATGAGTAGCAACACTTGATCTTCGACGTCCTCTTTATCGTTGTGAAATCCGCCTTTAATCTTCAGCATGTGTTCCAGCGGGACGAGATACCGATCCAACGGGCGCTCGAACCCGGTACGTTCCACTTCCGTCTCCGCGGCTGTGTAATCTAGGGAAAGGCCCTTAGAGACGTGCACGTGTGCCTCCTTCAAGTTGTCCTCTGCGACATAGCAGTGCGCCAGCTCCAAGTGTAACGCAGCGCGCAATCTATTCAGCGTCGAGCTCATTGACTCGAGCGCGTTCGTTGCGCACGCAAAAACACGAGTGAGGTTGTGGCGAAGGTCAGGTTGCAGCAGCGGCAGGCTCGCCGTCCAGATGAGTTGGCACGCGTCCTGTACGCCACTGCTGTCTTGCAGCCGAAGAAATGACGAGAGTTCTTCGTCGGTTCGATTGACCACAGATTTATGCACTTTGATGGCTGAGGGATCCAGGGTTCCTTTCTTGTCGCCCAACGCATCGAGCGCCAGGAGATGAGAAGTCAGCGCACCGCGAGCACGGGCAAGCGTAGATTCTGAAACTCCCGAACGACGCACGCACCAGTCTGCGAGATCTCGTAGCTGGTGCTGGGCTGCAATCCACCCGATGTATGCTACAGAATCCATGTCTGCCCCCTCCATGGGTTGGTTCATGGCATCGCCTTCACTGCTTGCCGCGGGATCGACCTGTCCCCAGGCTTCTTTCAGAGTGGACTCAACCTCCGCTGCGTCCTTACACGCTCCAGAGCGGACGTACTGAACGAGCGCCGCGGCGCCATCCGCGCCTTCTCCGCCCTCTTTTTTTCCACTCAACGCACCAATATGCGACTTGAGCTTCACCATCGTCTTCGACAGTGACGGAACGGTGTCTTTGCACAGCTCATATGCTCTTGACGCCACCTGCAGTGCCTCGTCGTTTTTGTCTGCGTCGCTGAGACACAGCGCGTGAAGACGCATGAAATGAGAGCGCCATGCTTCGTGGCCCGCGACGCTTTCCAAGCCCTCGGCGATAAGGGATGAGGATTCCACAAGGTGCTTCCGGGTTCCGGTCTTCTGTAAGGGTCGGGATATCACAGAGTAGTGCACGCTTGCGTCAAAGACCAAGAACAGATACCGACGGTCCAAAAGCGCCAACTTGAGTCCCTTTAGGAGAAATCCCAAAGCCTCGAGAGTGCCAACAACCAGGGGGAGGCCTGTCTGTCCTTCGCAACCGATGGCGTGGAGCAGTGCCTTGGCGTACCAAGCCCGGCACACAAACTGGTCCTTCAGCTCAAGATAAGTACCTTCTCCTCCATCTCTGAGCTTTGGCTCTGATGACTCGAGAAAGTAAAGCTCAAGAGCGCTCGTCGCGATCGACTTCGCGCGGAGCTGTGGGAGGGAACGAGATTGGGGAAAATGTGAGTTGACCGAACCGCGGAGACAGAGCATCCCGAGCGAGTGCACGCTGAATATGAATACGAGGATACGTACCTTCACCGCCGTCTCTGCGCATAGAACAAGCAAGTCTCTTCCGACACGCTCTTGGGGAGCGCCAGCGAGGGACACGAGAATGTCATTGTGAGCCCGTCTCAGAAGGTCGGCATCGTGAAGCCGAGTTGCTTCCCGGAGTGAAAGCCTAATGGCCTCGGGCAAGGGCAGCATCGCAGGTCCTTCCCGCATGGCACCTAGTATGGGCAGGACATATTCGCTATATGAGTGGCCCTTGACAAATTCCGCCTTCGATAATCTCCGCTCCAACGCGGGGCACGCAATGAGCCTTTTTTGGCACGGCCCGTGTTTGAACTGACGCAAAAAGCGAAAAACGCCATCCCGGGATATTTATCACCGAATCGCGTCGTGGTCCGCACTGCGCGTCGCACGAACATGTCGTCTTGTGCCTTGTCGGCTATTGTGTCACCGACTTTGTTGAAGCGAAGCAACCTACACGCGACTAAGCGCTCGGGGAGAAGGACACGAGGTATTACCCGGGCTGGAACGAAGATGGGTAGCTCGAATGACCCGCAGATATTTCCAGACGTGGGCGGTGTTTCTGCCGCCCTGGCCGACCTCACCATGCGCGCGGCTCAGAAAGCAATCGAGGAGCGTGGCTCGTTCGCCGTCGCGGTCGCGGGTGGCTCTTTGATAAATCTGCTCGGCGGGCTGAAGGACAAGCAAGAAGTGGATTGGAGTAACTGGCACGTGTTTTGGGTGGACGAGAGATGCGTGCCACACGGCGACCCCGACAGCAACTTCGGGGGCGCTGTGAAGGCTTTGCTTGGTGAAGTGCCCATTCCTGCTGCTCAACTATATGCAATTGATGAGAGTTTGTGTCCAACAAACGCTGGGGCTGCTAAGGCGTGCGCTGAGGAGTACGATGCGAGGTTAAAGTCGTTGTCGCACGAAATTCTTCCGGTTTCGGATGCGGGGCTTCCGGTTTTCGATTTGCTGCTCCTCGGCTTCGGGCCTGACGGTCATATGTGTTCGCTGTTTCCCGACCATGCTCTTCTGAGCGTGACGGAGCCTTGGATATTGCCCATCTCGGACTCACCGAAGCCTCCACCAGAGCGAATCACGTTTTCCTTACCCGTGGTGAATGCAGCCAAGCTGAAGTGCTTCACTGCGGTCGGCGAAGGCAAAGCAGAGATGGCGGCGACCATCATCGAGAAAAGTTCCTCAAACGGCGACTCATTTATTCCAGCCTCGCTGGTGAAGGGGGACATCGTGTGGCTCATGGATGAAGCGGGGGCGTCGAAACTGTAATACGTTTACTCTCTGTCTGTCTGTATCCTCCATTATATATTTCAAGGAGGGGGCGCTCCCGCTCGGGAGCGCAAAAAATGTGAATGTCCTCGCGTCGGACATGCGCGCGCTCATCCCCCTTGCCCCAGTTCGGTACGGCGGATGAAGTTAAATGCCTCATCTTCGTCCGGTTCCGCGCAGCTCTTACCGTTGACAGGGTAAGCCCCTCCCCGAAGAGCCCCTCCCCGAAGGTCGCCCCCCATCATCTCCAATTGATCAAGAGACGTGTTGTTGGGGAACAACGCGTCTCTTCCTTGTTCGCGGTAAGACACGATTGCCTCACTCAAGAGCATGCCCCCCCCCGAGTTCCCGTTGCCGTCGTACGCCGGTGCCGAAAGCTGCACGAATTGTTCAGCGTTGGCCTCGCCAGCATTGAGCTCGTTCTCCAGAAGACCAGGGAGGTCGATACCTCCCTGATCGTGCGAAGACGCCGACGCCGTCCTCGCGCCCGTTTGTTTGATCGCACCCGTCTTTTGCCTTTTCTTTTCCCTCTCCTCCTTGTTCTCATCCTTGCCACCCGCGCCCGACGCGTTCGACGACGGCGGCGTCTCCTTCTTCGCAGCCGGGGACGATCCCATGATTTCCTTGAGCAGTGACGCGGGAATCTCAATGGGAGGGGGAAGCTTAACCGTCACGACGGGAGGAAGGGAAGGAGGAAGGGAACCGCCCGCCGCCGTCACCTGACTCCTAAGCTCCAAGTTTTCGGCGTACAGCTTGTCCGCCTGCTTCTGCACCTTATCCAACTCGGCGCGCAGCGACATGCTTTCGCGCACCAACTCGTGCGCCTTGCTGGACAAAAGCTCACTTTCTTCCTTCTTACGTTGTTTCGAGCGCCTGGCGGATTCGCGGTTCGCTTCTTTCCTACGTTGCGTCTTGACGTCCCGATCCCGAACCTGCCCGCCGCCCTCTTGGTTATTCCCTTGCGAACCGCCGCCATTCGCGCCTTCGGCGTACGGCGCTGAATACCAGTAAGGCTGAGAAGCCGACTGCTGCAACCCCGCGTACGCGAGCTGCTGCTGGTACGCTTGCTGCGAGGGATATCCTCCTGACTCCGAATATTGGTGTGAAGCCTGTCCTTGCTGCCTCGCGTCCTGCGGGTAGAAATACCCCTGTGGCTGTTATGAGAAAAAAGTGAAAGAGGTGTCAGGTCAATATTATCCAGCTTGGGATAAGCTTTTCGGCGCTACCGCAGCCGTGGGGAGTTTCTCTCGCGAGACGCTCAACGCTCAACGTTCAACGCGGGGATGCGCGACATACCTGCTGCTGCGCGTAGCCGTAGGAGTTCCCGGAGACACTCACGCCTCCGTTATACCGGTCTTCGGCGTCCGACGCCGGCGCCGCCGCCGCTCGCTGCGTGGAAGTCATGGCCCGCTGAGACTGAAATGGCGCGTAAAAAAACGCGTCTGAGAGTCGCGAAGTGCACCCCGCTTCCCTTTCGCGCACTTGCTGCCGCGCTTACACCACACGCGTTGGCCGCAAGTAGCGCGTCGATGCTTGGTGTGTCGCTTAAGAACGTCGAGTGAAGTCGATGTTCTGAAGCGCGCACACTGCGCGTCGAGTTGTGCTGGGTAGAGACCCCGGCGGCCGTGCCAAACTCAATCTCGCGGCGAGGAAAAAAAATCAATGGATGAGGGCCGCTCTGCTTTGGCGCGGTGCCATCCAAACTGCCACATCGGATCGAGCTTTTGGAAAGTCTGAAAAGCGTCTTCTGAAATTGGCTTTTTTTGAGCCAATGGGCTTACAAGGTCTGTCGGCTCGTGGCAGAGCAGCAGCTTTTCACAGCATTTTTTTTCGAAAAATCCAACACCCTCTCCCGCGGCTCAATCTCACTGGCAAGTCAAAGACACGGCTTCTTGGCATTGCGAGGGGCGCGCCGCCCGTCAAGTCGGTTCGCGGAATCGGGATAATGGGTTCACGTCAAAGTGCGTCATGGTCGCTCCTTGCTCTGCTCATCGTGGCGTTCTGCGCGGCGTCGGCGAGTGCGCAAGCGACGGGTGAGCCGTGTCAAACCCGGTCGATCCCCGTGGGCGTCTCCATCGTGGAGACGAGCGTTGCGAGGGAGAACAGCGTGACGTACCTCGGGTTACTGGCGTTTTTCGGGTCCACCGTGGATGCGGGTCCCAGGGGAAGTGCTGATCCGATTCCTCTTGTCGTGGCGTCGGATAGGAACGCGTGTACATCCATCGCGGAAGTGGCTGGAAAAGCGGTGTTGTTGTGGCGGGGAGAGTGCGCGTACATCGAAAAGGCGCGCAACGCCCAGGACGCGGGCGCGGCTGCGGTGATTGTGGTCAGTGACGAAGAGGAGTTGAGCCCCATGTCGTGTGCGGGAGACGCGAGCGTGACCATTCCCGTCATGCAAGTGCTGGAGAAGGATGGAGCGCAGATGGAGCAAGACATCGCCGCCGGCAGTGCCACGGTTTCCATCTCAGAGCTGAAGATAAAGGGAACCGTGGATCTCACGGCGTCCACCGCGCTTCTAGCGATGGCTTCTTTGACCATCATTTTTGGTGCGGTGTGGTCGTTGTACGACCAAATGTCACACTCCCAAAGGGACGAAACGGAATCCAATCCCCACGGCGGCCGTGCCGCAGCGGCACACGGAAGCGGGCTGGAGGGACTCGAGATCACTGAATCGAGCGCGGCGTATTTCGTCGTCTTCGCGTCGGTGGTGCTTTTGGTCATCTTCTTCACCATGCAGCACTGGGTGTTCATCGTCATCAAGGGTGTTTTCTGCTTCGCTGCAGTGCAAGGTCTGACTGCGCTGTTTTTCGCGGCGATCGAATCGAGCTTCAAGTCGATGTCACAAGATATCAACCTCCCCGTGTTTGGCACGGTCAACGCCGTGTCTGTGCCCAGCGTCAGTCTCGCGGTGATAACGGTACTGGTCTGGCTCATCAACCAAGGTGCGGATTGGGCTTGGGTTCTTCAGGATGTCATGGGAATGTCGTTTCTCGTGAACGTGTTGCGTCTTGTGCACCTGCCGAACCTTAAGGTTGGATCGATGCTCCTGATGGGCGCTATGTGCTACGACATCTTCTGGGTTTACATCCAACCCCACCTTTTTGGAAACGAGAGCGTGATGGTCAAGGTGGCCAAGGGTGGTGAAAAGCACGAGTCCTTGCCAATGTTGTTCCTGTTTCCTCGCCTAGGGGGTTCTGTTGGAGACTTTTCGATGCTCGGATACGGCGACGTCATCTTGCCGGGCTTGCTCATTGTACACAACCACCTGTTTGACAACAGGAAGGTTGAGTCAGGACGGCCGCGCATGAGGTACCTTGTGCCGTCCATCGGAGCGTACATCGCAGGCCTGTTGCTGACGTTCATGGCTCTGTACTTCGAGGTGGGAGGACAAGGAGGCCAGCCTGCCTTGTGTTACCTCGTGCCCTCTGTTTTGGGGGGTACCGTGGCATACGCGCACAGCCGAGGAGAGTTCAAAGAGATGTGGCGCGGCGGAGATCTATTAGACGAGACCGAGGAGGACGAGGGTGAGCGTCTGATCGGCAGCGGCTCGACCAACAGCACAGCAGCTAACGTGTGATACGGATGAAGCACTAGTCTATTTCTATTAATATCTACTCTACGTTGCTATAAATGTCTCGCTTACTGAAACGAGCAGGGGTCCGGTCCGCCCCTGGAAACGAGGTTTCCCTCCGTTTCCGTGTTATAATATAACATCACGCTTGCCCTTCTTTTTGCCCCTTTCTTTCGCCGGCAACCACCCTCGGAGCGAACCCGCAGACTCGACATTGTTCGCAGCTTGATGGCTGAGATTGTGCATTGCGTTCCGCCGGATACGCACATGCCGGACAACACACAACCCCCTTCAGCAGAGAGCGAGGTAGGCTGTTTTCCCTCGCGACAGACTGCGCCGAAAACATGAGGTCGGCGGCGACCTGCGGCATCTCCGGCGCCATCTTCAGCGCAGCATCCCGGAGAAACGCACAGCGGCGAGCGGCTGGCGATTTGAGGTCTGCTCCACTGGACCCTTTCGTCTGGGCCCTTAGGCTCTGCCTTTGGTCCGCCCTCTTCATAGCCCCTCACCGCGACTTCGCAAATGGACGGAGAATTAATTGCACAAGTGCAGCTTTTGGCAGACTGCTTTTGGCCATTTGGCAACTTTGCAAAAATCAAAATAAAACAAATGGGAGCGCTTGATTTCCGCATTTTCCGAGGGTTGTTGCTGTCCACGGCCTACGTTCTCCCAGATGCGCCTTGCACACGCACGTGTCGAGTGCATGGCCATCTACGGGATAGCATAGAAAGTATATCGTGGCCAGCTTGACTCTCACGTGCGCCGCAGTAGAGTGGGAAGCGGGCAACCAAATCACAGGGAACCCTGGAAAAAAACAAATAGTGGCAAGGAAAAGAGAAATCCGCCACGCAGTCCACCGGGATGGTATCCGGGGGTCAAGGGGGTTTCCTCGCCGGATATGCCTATTTGTTTCGTAAGTGTCAGGATATTCGCTGCAACCTTTTACCCCGAAGCTCCCCTGAGACCCTGCGTTTCGTAGCGCTCAGAAAGACAAAGTCGGCACGAGAAAACTTCCACTTTTGCTTTCCAACCCCACGCGACGCCAAGGACTCGTTCTCATCCAACCCCCATCCTAAATTTATATTCGCAGTAACACAAGCTGTGTCGAGGTTACTGCCGTTCATCGTAAACGCGATGGTAGCTCGACGACTGACCCCGGAGGAGTTTGGCGTTCCGACGGTGCACTTTCAGCTCCTGTCAACTGTAATCTTAACAAGTAGAGAGGGTTTCCGCCGCGCCCTCATGCGAGACACAAAGGCCACAGAAGATAGTAGCCAAGGTACGCTTTGCACGAGTTGACGTTTACCATATACACCGGCTGGATGAGTGTGACACACTGACAATCGCACTACTTTACTCACTTAAGCAGAGGCTGCTAGCTGGCTCGTGGTACCGCTCGCCGCACTATTGTCCGCGGCGGTTCCCACCGTGGTATTCTTCGCAAATGGGCTTACTAAAACTGATCCGTACGCGCAAGCGGTCGCCCTATACGGCGTTGCAGCCTTCTTGGAGCTCCTTGCAGAGCCCTTCTATATCAGGGCGCAGAGACGCTCGAAGTTCAAGCTTCGGCTGGTGACCGAGACGATCGCAACACTCGCTCGGAGTTTCGTCACGTTTGTTTTTGTCACGAGGCCACAGACGGGTGTCACAGTGCCTCTCGCGTTCGCTTTCGGCCAGCTCGCGTACGGTACCTGTGTCTGGTTGATGTTCGCAGCAGCACAGTGGGAATTCGTAGGGGAGGGAATCGATTTGATATGTGGAAGAAGCTCAATATCGCGGGGAACACTGACGCTGCTGGGAACATTTTCGCTGCAGGTACGCTTGAGTTTCGACGATTACATCTAATCTGCGCGCGCGTTCGGTGCTCCAAAGCAACCTTCTGACATCTTTATTCATCATACGTGTATCCTACAGGCGGTGTGGAAACTTTTACTATCTGAGGGAGAGAAGGGAGTGTTGATGTGGGCAGGAAGTGCAGATGCACAGGGGATTTACGCGTTGGTTTCAGCTCTAGGAGCGCTGTTCGTGCGCGTCGTTTTGCAGCCATTTGAGGTACGTCACGCTCTCTTCTTCGCGAAGCGAACTTTGGAACATATTCTGACGTCGCATAATGACACCACAGGAAGCCGCGTTCCTGATGTTCGCAGGTGAAAACGCAGACAAAGATGAAAAGAAGAAGACGGCCACTGAAGACGAGCGCAGGTACGACAAATTCAATTCAAAAGCGGGTTCAAGAAGCATTTTATTTACTAAATCTCATTGCGCGCAGGAAATTCAACGCCTTGATGAAAATCGCTGTCGTTCTTGGATTATTGTCGGCTTTGCACGGTCCACAATATTGTCATTTGGCGCTTAAACTGCTGTATGGCGAGCGATGGGCAAATGCGCCCGGGGCAGCTGCTACTCTAGGTACGATTAACTGCTCTTCCTTCCTTTCATCTTGACTTGACAGCTCTCTAACATCGTGTCTTTTTGTTCTGCAGGCGGTTTCGCTGTCATGATCTTATTTCTAGCGGTGAACGGAATAACAGAAGCCTACGCGCATGCGGTGATGAGCCCGAAGGAACTCGCGTCTGCCAACATGGTGCTCTTGGTAAGTTAACACGAACTTGATGTGTCTCTCGCGTCTCATTTTTCGGTACTCACTCGTGTTCCCCTCCTCTTCTTGCAGATTACTTCGGTATTCAACGTCGCGGTTTCTGTTTTGCTGCAAGAATACATCGGTACGCTTGGCCTCGTCGTGGCAAATTGCTTCGCGATGTCGATACGCATCGCGTACACGCTGTGCTATGTTCGTTTCGTTCGATTCGCGGGGACATCTGAAGCGTTCTTGCCTGCGCTCGTGCCTCGAAAGCGGCTTTTGTTGTTGATGTGCGCGACTTGCGCTGTCACAATCGTGACGTCAAAGATTCATAACGCCATACACGTTTTAAGCGGTGCGTTTACATTGCTCATCACGTTAACCGCGCTGTTGAAATTCGAGCGGTCGTCCTTGATGACGATCCATCGGTCCGCGAAAAAGGAGGAGTGATTTTGGGTCTAATCTTATCATCTATTGAATTCTTGTCCTATGACTATTTACCCTGAATTCGTTCCAAATTCGAGCAATCTTTGTTTTTTTCTTTGATTTTTTCCAGAGGCGAGTCTCCGATTTGAGTTCGGTTGCTTTTGCCAGTCCCGAAAATCTGATGAGTACGGAGCTAAGGGGTCGTCTCTCGGTCAAGGAGGCCGCTCCTCAGTGTTTTGATTCGTGATTTGGATTCGCCTGGGTGTATAAACCATCCTGAGAAAAAATCAAGTTGGTTTGATGTCGGGGTATTCGGTTGGTGTATCACGGTCGGCGGTCGTCGTCGCCGAGTTTGTTGCAGTGCTTTTTGGATTTTCCAGTGGCAGATTTTCAAAAGTCTGTGTTCGGTAGCGTCTCCTCGTCCTCCTCGAAGTCCTCTGCGCTGAGCTGATAGAAGTTGCTGCTTGATGTCGCCTGCGCTTGCCTCACAGCGCCCTCAATGGTATCTTGCATTGTCACACCTTTCGTCTCCGCCAGATAGGTCGTCACAAAGCATGCTGCTGCTGAGGCTCCGCCGAATACGATAAAAGGGAGCGACGGGCTCAACGTTTGCAGGAGAATTATTTGCGGCGCGATGATGCCTCCGAGCCTCGCAACGAGAGAGCAAGTTCCCAAGGCTGCACTTCTCACGACGGTTGGGAAAAGTTCCGTTGTGTATAGGAAAACCATGTTAAAGGCAGCTGCGATTCCAAACCGGCCAACCAGCGCAACAGCAGTTTGTCCACCCCCAGTGGTAAATCCACTCACAAGACATCCGGCGCCGGCTACCGAGAGAAGGAACATCAGCGTGTGCTTCCTCCCCACTTTCTCCACCGAAACCTGGGCAAATGCATATGATACCATTTCCACGAGAGCTGATAGGATGTTGTTGAGATAGATCGAACCCCCAAGCGAACCAACATTTAGCGACAACCCATAGTACACTGCGCTGTTGACGAAGAAGATGAAGGACATGGCGAAAAGACGCGTTCGAAGCGCTGGGTGAGGAAGTACCGCCGCGATGCTTGTTGAGCCGGCTGAAGATACTGTCAGCCTTTTGAGACGGGGCAAGCCCCGTGGAGGTATAATTTGTCCGTTCCCCTTGGCGAGGGCGGTAAGAACCTCGAGGGCTTTCTCCGGTTTTCCAGCGATGAGCAGCCACTTTGGTGACTCGTTGAGCAGGGGCGCGGAAACGACACAATACAACGCCGTGGAGACGACGACGAAGGTGGTATACGCGCGCCACTCCGTGATGCCCATGGCGACGAGTGACATCAGGACAATACCTGACGCCCACCAATATTGAGTGGCGATACCCAAACGGGAGCGCCACTTAGCACCTATAGGTTCTATGCTGAGAACGAACGACGCCACGCCCACGCCGCCGCACCCGAAACCGATGATAAACTTACTCCAAAAGTATGGCCAGAAACTAGATACAGCAGCGCTGATCGCCGACCCGACGCCCCCGACCACAAGTGAGAAATACATAGCCGGCTTTCGTCCCCGAGAATCTGCTAGCTGTCCGACTATCCCCGCTCCAAAAAAGAATCCCGCAAAGAACATGGAGTCAGCTGCTGACACTTTCCAATCATCACCACAGATGAGATTCCACTCCGACCGAATGGAGGCCGACTTGGAGACCCACTCCCATTCGTCCTTGTTCAGGCTGCAAATATCACCACCTACGCAACCATCAGGGGTAACACACCGCCATGCAGGATCGCGTTCGGTAAAGACAGACATGAGGGTCATAAACACGGTGGGAGTCCAACTGAAGGACGTGCAGACGAAGTGCCTCAGCTGCGCTCTACCCAACTCTCCGACGTGCAGAGAGATCAACTCCTCCACTGTCAGTCCATCGTCTCGCGAAGGCTGGGTGGAATCATCCTCGTCGTAGCCTCGCAAGTCGATTCCAGACGACGTCGATGCTATCATCTCCAGCACCGTGACCCCAGCACGGCGGCGCCCGACTCTGTGCTGGGCCGGCGAACCCTCGTTTTCTACTTGTAGCGAATTTGTGTTTTGATTTTTTCTGACCTCGAACTGCCTCGGAATTCAATACGACGAGCATCACAACCGGACGCGTCCGAGCAAAACCATCATGTCGACGATTCCTGTCTTCGGCAATCTCAAGGACGTGTACGGTTCGGAGACGACTAGCGATGTCGAGGAGCGATACGCCAAGCTCGTTGCGGCCTTCACGGCGACCCACGGAGAAAAACCAGATCTGCTAGCGCGTTCTCCGGGACGCGTGAACCTCATCGGCGAGCACATCGACTACGAGGGATACAGCGTGCTTCCCATGGCCATTGCGTTGGACACGATCGTAGCCGTCAAAGTAGACCTCGGCGCTGACAAGCTTCTGGTGTCCAACACGGACTCTAAGTACACGGCGAAGGAGTTTACCGTCGACCCTGACCAGGCGGTAGATACCTCAAGCCACCACTGGACCAATTATGTGATGTGCGGGTACAAAGGGGTCTTCGACTTTCTGAAAGAGGCAAAACGAGACGCACCCAGCGCGGTGGGCATGCGAATCATGGTCGATGGTGTGGTACCCCTGGCTAGTGGATTAAGCAGCTCATCTGCGCTGACTTGTGCCACCTCGGTCGCCGTGATGGCTGCGCACGACCTCTCCTTCACGAAACCTGAAATTGCCGACTTCACGTGTAAGTGCGAGAGACACAGCGGAACGCAGTCTGGAGGAATGGATCAAGCTATCAGCATTATGGGAGAGAGGGGTGTTGCTAAGCTAGTGGATTTCAATCCCGTGCGCGCGTCGGACGTGAAGCTGCCTGAAGGTGCGGCGTTCCTGATTGGTAACTGTTTAGCAGTTTCACAAAAGGCTGTGACGGCGCACGACCGATACAACCTGAGAGTTGTCGAGTGCCGACTCGCCTCGATTGTCCTTGCGATGGAGCTCGGTGTGTCGAATACAGAAGCGCTCGAATACTCGACTCTGAGTCAAGTGCAGAAGCTGATTGGAACCCTGGAGGAGTCAGAAAGCACGGCGATGAAGCATCTGCATGCCGGAGCGTACACCTCGAGTGAGCTGAAAGAAAAACTGGGACAGTCTCTCGAGACACTTTTCGCGGCTTCAGAAGCTTCTTTGATGGTGCTGCAACACAACACCCGCGGTTTCAAGCTGCGTGATAGGGCTGTACACGTGTATTCGGAAGCGGCACGAGTGCTTCAATTCGCGGACGAATGCAAGGATGAAACTTCACTCAACAAGCTTGGTGAGCTGATGGATGCGAGCCACAAGTCGTGCAAAGAGTTGTACGAGTGCTCGTGTGCCGAGCTTGACGAGCTCGTGGCGGCCTTCAAGTCGGCGGGAGCTGTTGGTGCGCGTCTTACTGGAGCTGGGTGGGGAGGATGCGCGGTGGCTTTGGTCAAGCAAGATGCCGTGAAGAAAGTGCTCGCTCGTGTCAAGGAGGCTTTCTTTGATGTGCGCATCAAGAGTGGGGCGCTGCGCAGCGAGGACCTCGGACAGATGCTTTTTGCGTCGCTCCCGTCGAGCGGGGCGGCGATTCTCAAGGGTGGGTAGGAAACCGCTGTGGTGCATGTGAATAAAAAGACATCAAATGTATGAAGATAGAGATATGAATGTGTCTGATTAATATTCGCGAGCGCCAGCCAACTCAGTTTGCTTAGTTCTTGCCGTTCTCACCCCAGAGGATGCTGTCAACATCCTGGCCCTTGCGCACGTACACACCGCCGCTTTCGATCAGACCCGGACAAGGACGATACGCCTTGATAGGCCACCATTTGAAAAGGGGGATGGCGCCCATACCACCAATGATGCGGCCAGTACCATCACACTGCATTTTTTCCTTGGCAAGACCGCAAGAGTCGCAGCTTCCAGTGCACTTGGCGTCGTCCTCCTGATTTCGCGAGGAGAGATCCAAAAGTCAGTTTCTTCGTCTACAAAAGGGAGCGAGTACAGTCGACGCAGATGAAAGGCTGTTGATCGGTTCGTACCTTGCCCTCAGCGCGCACCACGAGCCTATTCGCGCGAGCGCCAGCGTTGCGCGTCGCTCGGGTCGGCCTAAGGAAAGATCAATGAGAGTGGAGAACAGAGTTAGTGTGCGAACAAAAGGACGACAAGCAGGCAGGCGTGACGATAAAATCCCGGAATTACTCGCGCGCGGCAACCTACCTGCGAGACTGAACGCGGAGCGTCGCCGCGCTGGTAGAGCACGACGCAAAAGCCATGGTCATCGTGGACATAGTGGAAATGTCCCTGAACGGCGCGTGAGGTTGTGTGACGTTGTGTGACAAGATCGCTGGGAGAAGGAAAACGACCTTGGCTGGACACGTACGATGGAAAGTACGAGGGCTGTCAACGTGATTCGATTCTGTCTCACTGTTTCTGAATATTACACTTGCGTACCCGCCTTCAAAGACTAAGACCGCTTATAGAACTCCAAGTCGTACTGCGTCTGCTCATCATCCTTAGAAATAGTGCCGAATGAGTTGCGGATGCGCTTCGCCTGTTCCTTGTTCTGCTCGAGAGCTGACTCGGGGACAAGGGAGAACAACGCGTAGAAACGACCTCCGTACACCGTAACACAGGCGTAGATGGCACCGAAGTACCCGTAAAGGTCGAAATCGATGTACGTTTGGCCATATGCCTCACGCTCGGCGACTTCGAACACATCGGCTCCTTGAATGGCATCCTGCAGGTCATAGTCAGAAAGGGCAAGGTCTCCGAGGAGCTCCGAGCGGTCCTCTTTCAGCTTGTTGTATCCCGTGAGTGTCACGCAGTACACCTTTTCCGCGGGCAACTTCGGGTTGATCCAACGCGTGTCGGTACCGTTCGTGGCCTTCTGAGTTTTGTTGATGGTATCAGCGGTCCAACCGTTGGGAACATCATAGTAATACTTAAATTTTTCGAAGTTGTTCTCGTTTCCGCCGTATCCACCGTACGAGGACGCCGAGGTTGCCTCGCCGTATAACCTCCGGAACCCGTCTCCGAGATCAGACGGGTTCTTGAAGTTCTCCCCCTTGGCAGCCGCTGCCAGCGCAGCAGGGGACTCGACAGCTCTCGCTTCGAGGGGGACGAATCCCTAAACGAAAGAGGTTTTGATATGATTTGAAGGAAGTATTTCTCGTCAGTCATAGCGCGCTGTGAGATATCGGGAACGACGCGGCGTAGGTATAGGTTTGTTGTTGATTGGAAAGCATTTGGGTAACAGATCCGTACCGCGAGGGCGGCTGCCAGACCGGTGCCGATAACCTGCCTCCGAGAAGCATGGTCATCGTCCACGGTGGAGGACGTGAGGTTAGAGGCCCGCACGACGACGCTCTTCTTCGGCGCTGCAGACTTCCGGCGCACAGTGCTGAACCTTTGCAGGTGCAGCGAGGAGCAAACAGCCGAGGTCATACTGATGACGTGGATGATGTGAAACTGCTGTCCGCGGGTCCGGTCGAACGCTGCTCGCCTTAGACGTGCGTGTGATATCGGCGAGAAGTTCGGTGGTCCAGCAACGCAATGTACTACGACGGTGCGCGGTGGAGTGACCTCGGAAGCAGTGGTATGTCGAGACAAAGCGAAGCGAAAGCTGTTGGCTCGAGACTGGATAACTCTAGCTTGTTTGGCAAGTTTGGCTAGTGAGGGTGCTCGGGGTTTTTTCGAGACGAAATCGCTAATATTATTAAATAGTCTACTACTGACCACCACCATCTTCACTTATACGAGCTTCGGCCTTGGCATGTCTCGTATGCTCTGCCTTCGATGTGATCACCTTCTGGAACAAGTCGTGGAACCTGAAGAGCATCGTGTCTAGCAACGCGTTGCTCGCATTCGTGGTTTTCAGCCCGGCGTCCACCAGGCCCTTCACGCGTTCATCTCGCAGCTGTTCTTTTATTCCTTCCAGGTCGACCGCAATCCCATCACACCCGGAGCTTCGGCACGCCTCTATGAGCTCATCGAGAGAGCACAGCCCATGCACGTGCGCGACGTTAAGAAAGGTCTTATTCCCCCGAAAACTCCCTCCCCGCGTACTCCCTTCACCGTGAACCGAGCCACCGCCGGTAGAGGAGTCCACGGTATCGAAGGTTTCAAATCTCTCCATGGACCTCGAACCGTGTATAGAGGCTTCAGTGGTATCGAGTTGAGACCTACTGTTGGATCGTGCGATGGCAGCTTTCGGTACTACTGGCAATTCTGTTTTCTCTGGTGAAGAATCAGTGTGCGGCGGTCGAGGCGGCTTTGGTCCGTTCGTCGCTCGCGCGGGAGCAGCATCCGCGAAGGCACCTTTACCGCCGCGGAATCTCACGCTTCCTTCACCCACCGCTCGCATTTCCATGTACAACACATTGAGCGATTGTTTACGTCTCGCGCTTTCTTCGCTCATTTCCTTGTCGCGTCCGTCCAAACTTCGCCGCACCTTCGTGTTTGCCTCCTCGAGTGCTTCGAGATTCGACGCACTCGTGTTTTTGCTACTCGGTTTCAGCGGAAGAGCGCCAATCGGGCCGCGTCGGCACGCGTTGATAGATTCTTCCTCTACTGACATCGCGAGCCAGTGTTGAATGGTTTCGATTTCTTCATCGCGGAGCTTGAACGCCATCAACTCGGTGGTCTTGCTGACAATCTCCTTATGGAGCTCCAGCGCCGCGATACATCCCTCGCTCGCGTACACCGACTTCGGCAACTTCGCCATGACTTTGTTGGCAGCGGAAATGCCCTTGGTAGTGAAAAATGTGTGCTGCGCGCACTGCGCGGCGTTCAGACGCTTGTCTGGATCGACCAACAGAAGGTGACCCACCAAATCACGCGCTTCCGAGCTGAAGGTTTCGTCGAAGGGTTCGTACTGCCCGGCGAGTACTTTGTACAATCCTTGCACGGAGTGCTCAAACGGCATTCGGCCGGAAATGATGAGATAGATAATCACCCCGACCGACCACATGTCGGATTGCTGGCCGTAGCTCCCACGTCCTTCAACCTCGGGTGCTTGGAACAAACTCGTGCCAAGAGGTGGCTGGTTCGCAAGCCGATCCTCGCGATCCAAGTGCGTCGCGCGCCCGAAATCAATCAGCGTGAGTCGACGAGGTTTTTTCCCAGAGATCATCAAGTTGGCAGGCTTCAGGTCGCGATACACCACCCCTCGTGAATGCACGTGCGCGATAGCGTCCGTGAGCTGTCGCAGGAGTGCCATCTTTTCTTTCACGATTTCATCGTGCGCCCGCCCTTCCCTTTCCTCCTTGTCCACCTCCATCAGGTACTTGATGAGGTGGTACCCCTCGACTCTTGCCAGTACCGTGTAAATGTCAAGAGGAGTCTGGTACCCGCCCAACAGCTTCACCACGTTGGGATGGTCGACGTAGGACAGGAGCTCGATCTCGGCAAACGCAGATGCGCGTGCGGCAGAGCTTCCAAACCTTCCGATGTGGGTGCGTTTCAGAGCCACGGACTCGCCAGTCACCCGGTGCTTCGCCGCGAAAACCACCCCCTGCACGCCCTCGCCGATTTTGTCTTCCTTCGGGTTGAACGCGTAATCATCTTCACACGCTCTGTCGTGAGAGATGTTGATGGGAACCGGACCTTCGGGGGGGCTGGATAGACATTGCCCCATCCCGGTTCCAGCACCCGAAATCGGGAATCTCCAGAACGCGTGAGAAGTGCACGGTCAAACTGATGAGGGAGCGCATCAGATTGGTTGAAGACAGTTATCGTTGTGCCCTTTCGGTTTTGACGACAAGTTCGGAAAAATCGTCTGACTCAGCAATTCTAGTGACCACTCGTACTCGTGTACGTTGAAAAAACACTAAGTCTACTCGCCTTGCCCTTCGGCATCCAACGCAGGAGACAAATTCGAGCGTCGCGTGTCAGCAGGAGCTAATCTGGAGCCCGGCATCTCAGCCATCATCTTCTGGTATTCGTTGCCCCCGCGCAGAGACAGCTCTCGCGTTTCCCACGCCGCTCGGTTTTTGTTCACCGCGATGGTTTGGTCGATGTTGTCAAACATGTTTCGCCGGCTGTCTTTCAGGCTGCCAATCACCGGCGCGTCCTTCGGCTTTTCTGTCTTCATCCCGTAATTGACCATTAACGCTTTCATCTCACGTTTCATGGAAGACAACATGCTCAACTTGTTCTTGCATTTCTTTTCCTCAATCAAATCATTCATGGAACCGATGTCGTGTACCTTGTGCTCGTCGTTGAACGACACGACCGAGCCCACACGACGCATCCCGCGGCTGCTGCCACCACTCCCGTCATCAAGCTTCGATAACCGCACGTTGCGTTCGCTGTCGTCTGGACCGCTCGATTCTCCATCCCCGATATCGCTGAAACGCTGTTGGCGTTGATTTTTGCTTTGACTCATGAACAGCCACGCTTCGTTCGTACCGTGTTTCGACACTTCCGGCGTCGGTAACGGGGTAACATCACACGCGGTCACCTCATCGATGGAATTAAACGCGTACGCATCGTCCATGGTGTTGAATTCGCTTCCTCCCCGACCGGAACTCCCTCCCGTGTGTTCCGAATCTCGTCGTCTGTCTCGCTCTAAAAGCTCGTGCAATGGAGACTCGAGGCCCGTCAACGCGTCTCCTCGCCGCACGCGTCCTCCCGCTTCGTCATCGTCGTTTTCGTCGCACGCACTGCCCGGCGCGTCAGGCGATGATTCCACAGACAGGCCAAGCCTGTCCCGGGCGCTCGGATGAATGAATGCTTTGCCTTCAGAGAAAGAATCTCCAGACGAAGCGCTCGAACCGCTCGCGACGCTACCGGTGCTACGAGCGTGACCGCTACTAGGGATAGCGATGGCTCTGGATGTCACGGAAAGATTGCTGACCGAAGCCGCCTTCGGGGGGGCGGCGTGGCCTACACCGTCATTCAGAACCGCGAAACTGCTGCTTCGTCGCAGGATGCCTCGCGGGGCAACGAATGACTTGTCGGACATTCCAACAGGGGAGCCGAACACACGTACGTCTGCCACCTCGGGAGCGATTCGCGCCTCACCAGTACCGCGTACCTACCACCCGACTGTTAAATAATAAGCGTGCTTCCAGGGATACTTCTCGTCCGCTAGCGCCGCTCCCTCTGACCGGCGACCAAGGCGCCGCGTTTGTGAAAGGACCCTTTTCGCGAAAGGTCGCTTCGTTCGTGTTGCCGACAAACACCTGATGAGATCGGAGGTGGTCGGTCGACTCTCTTGGGCGGCTCGGCGGCGAGCGAAATCCGAAAGACTATCTCCAGATCTTTTTGTTCAGCGCTTCAGCCTGTCAAAGGCGTAAAGGCGTCGCGAGTCCCCAGATCGACTCGCACCGACGCGGTTGGAGGTACGAAATTAGTCTCATCTCCCAATCATACATCCCACACACACACGCGCGTGTCTCGGGGGAACGCACGCACGCGTCTTTGCACCTGTCATCAGTGCAAAGCCATCGGCGGCGTGCCAACTTTCAAATCTTTCGCCCGATCGTGGGCGGTTTTTTTGACGGTTCGATCAAAGGAGGATCGAGTCGGCTGAACGAAAAGATACACCGTGGTGACGTCATACGTGTTACGATGACCCACGGGACACAAGCGACTCGACGTACCAACCGCGTTCAACTAATCGGGCACTAACACGATCTTCACTAACTCGATCTTCCTTTCGTTGTCGTCGTCGTCTTCCCAACTTCCCCAAAAAACAGATCTTTCGCGATCGTCATGTCCGCCATGACGGCCTCCGCCGCCGCGACTCGCGTCGCGGTGAGCACCCGAACCGTTAATTCGGCGAAGGGTTCAAGTTCCCGCGCCCGCGCTGTGTCCACCAACGCCGTGAAGTCTAACGGTATCGGACAGTCCGCGCAGTTCTTCCAGGGCGATCGTGCCACCGCTGTCGAACTCCGCCAGCGCGCGGTGACCTCCCCCGTGTCCCGCCGCGCGACCGCGAACCGCCAGGTCACCGCCAGCGCGTCGGTCCCGGTCGTGCAGGCTGCCGATGTCCCGGCGAAGGCTGAGTGGAAGGGAGCGAAGCTCAAGCCCCTGGGCTACTCCGTGCTCGCCGGCCTCATCATCTGGTGCATCCCCGCGCCCGTTGGTGTCACCGCCCAGGCGTGGCACCTCCTCGCCGTGTTCGTCGGCACCATTGTCGGCATCATCACCAACGTGCGTCTCACCCCCAATGCGACAACACCACCGTTGAAATATCGGATTGTTTCATGCATCCAGTACTGACACCCGTCTCCCTCCCTACCTGGAACAGCCTCTTCCCCTGGGTGCCACGGCTTTGATCGGCCTCGGCGTCTCCATGGTCACCGGTCTGCTTCCCTTCAGCGCCGCGTTCAGCGCGTTTTCGTCGGAGATCCCGTGGCTCATCGCGCTTGCGTTTTTCCTCGCGCGCGGTTTCATCAAAACCGGCCTCGGGAACCGCATCGCGTACATGATCGTGTCCATCTTCGGCAAATCCACGCTCGGCCTGACGTACTCCCTGGTGTTCTCCGAAGCGCTCCTCGCGCCGGCTATTCCCTCCCTCGCCGCGCGAGCGGGCGGTATCTTCCTTCCCCTCACCAAAGCCCTGTGCGTGGCGTGCGGCTCCGAGCCGGACAAGGGCACGGAGAAGAAGATGGGCGCGTACGTCATGATGACCGTGTTCCAAACCTCTACCGTGTCGTCCGGCATGTTCATCACCGCGATGGCGGCGAACCCGTTGTCCGTGAACCTCGCCGCGGCTACGATCGGCCAGACCATCACCTGGGGCCAATGGGCGCTCGCCGCGTCCCTCCCCGGCCTGGTGTGCCTCATCTGCGTGCCCCTGATCCTGTACGTGCTGTACCCCCCCGAGGTGAAGGACTCCCCCGAAGCCCCGAAAAAGGCCAAGGAAGAGCTCGCCAAGCTCGGCCCCATGTCTGGTGACGAAAAGGTCATGGCCGCCGCGCTCGTGGTGACCGTCGGTCTGTGGATCTTCGGCTCCAAAATCGGCGTCGGCTCTGTCGCCGCCGCGCTCGTCGGCTTGTCCACCCTGCTCATCGCCGGCGTCATCACCTGGAAGGAGTGCCTCGCCGAAGGGCCCGCTTGGGATACCCTGACCTGGTTCGCCGCCCTCATCGCCATGGCGTCTTACTTGAACAAGTACGGCCTGATCCCCTGGTTCTCCGCTTCGGTGGTGAAGGTTGTCAGCGCCGCCGGCCTGGCGTGGCAGCCCGCGTTCCTCGTCGTCGTGTGCCTGTACTTCTACTCGCACTACATGTTCGCCTCCGGCGCGGCGCACATCGGCGCGATGTACACCGCCTTCCTCTCCGTGCTGGTCGCCTGCGGTGCCCCTCCCCTGGTCTCCGCGCTTACGCTCGGTATCTTCTCCAACCTCATGGGCTGCACCACGCACTACGGTATCGGCTCCGCGCCTCCGTTCTTCGGCGCCGGATACGTGCCCCTCCCCACCTGGTGGAAGATTGGTTTCGGCATGTCCATCTTTTACATCGTCACCTTCCTCGGCATCGGTTCCGTGTGGTGGAAGGTTATCGGCCTGTACTAAGTGCGGCGTAACTTCGACGCGCGCGTGGGTGATTTAATTAACTGTGTTATTTATTGTCTGAAAGAACATGCGAAAGAACACGGCGAGCGCGTTGAGCGTGTTGTCATTTTTAATCGAAGCATCGAGCTAACTACAAGTAGAGCGGCTAGCGTGTTGTCATACATATCTATCGAATTTGATTGAACCGCTAAAACCTGTGTTTTGTTTCAATTCCTCTTTGGAGGCCTCCTCGCCTTTTTCGCGGGTTTCCGGCCCCCCGACGGCGCGTCCCCCGCGCCCATGCTCATCCCACCACCCGGCATTCCCCCTCCAAACATCGAAGGTGCGTTGAGTGGAGGTGGCGCGCCAGCACCGAAGCTCTGCGCGGGCGCAGCGGGGGGGCCGAAGCCACCGCCGCCGCCAAACGGGTTCGCAGCCGCCAGCGCGCTCGTCGACGCCGGAGCACCGAAAGCCAAGTTCCCGCTGGACCCGAACGCCGGGCTGGAGCCGAACGCCGGCGACGCGGGAGCGCCGCCGAATCCGCCGCCGACACCGAAAAGACCGGGCGCCACAGCCGGCGCCGGCGCATCTCCCCCCCCCGCGAAAGGATTGCCCGCGGCGGCTCCAAACGCGGGAGCC
>Ga0209711_10000914_pt1 | contig 30032 bp, 26 predicted proteins | sample ArcticOcean_MG_C_7_FD_187441 | JGI IMG/M metagenome (GOLD analysis project Ga0209711, IMG submission 187441) | Marine microbial communities from western Arctic Ocean - ArcticOcean_MG_CB11_88 (SPAdes) (version 2) | ecosystem: Environmental > Aquatic > Marine > Oceanic | place: Arctic Ocean...
TAGACTTTTTAAGAGTTTTAAACTTTCATAATAGCCTAATCCTCCTGGAACAGGTGTCCCAGTTGCGGGCATTATAGATGGATCCAAGCCATCAACATCAAATGAAATGTATATTTTTTTTGGAAAGTTTTTAGGAAGCTTAATTGTTTTTCCTTCATTAATGTATTCACCATCAAAGTAAACTATGTCAAACTTAGTTCTGTTTTCTACTTCTTCCTTACTAATTGCTCTTACCCCAAACTGAGCTATTTTATAGCTTTCTTTACTTAGAAGGTACATAACACTAGCATGAGAGTGGGGCTCATTTTGATAATTTTTTCTTAAATCGGCATGAGCGTCTATTTGTATTATTCCTATTTCATCTTTATTTTTAAGCTTTAAACCATCAAAAATGCCATTGATTGAGCCATAAGTAATGCTATGTTCTCCACCAATGATTATTGGGATTTTATTTTGAGAGCTAACTTCTTTCGTTACTTCTTTTATATTGTTCATAACTTCTTTAATAGGTTGGTCGCAATCTATTGTTGGATGGGTAAATATGCCAACTGAACAAGGCTCACTTTTCCCAGTATATCTCTCTAGTTCATTACTAGCAAAAATAATTGCATCAGGTCCTTTGGATGTTCCAGAACCTGAAGAAACTGTTTTTTCTAGTGGTACAGGAATTATATGAAATTTAGATTTAGTAGGATTTTTTTCAGACTCTAAAAGTTCTGATTCTAAAAAAATATTATATGTATTTTCCATCTTTAATCTTGTTCCTAAGATAATCTATTTTCAAAGTCATCATAAGAGAATGTTTTTATAATTTCTATATCATTTGTTTCACTATCCCAAATAGCTATAGATGGAAGTTTTACTCCATTAAAAAAGTTTGTTTTAACCATCGTGTAATGAGCCTGATCTAAAAAAGCTATTCTTTCACCAACTTTAGGTAATGTTTCAAATTTGTATTGACCAATCACATCTCCTGCCAAACAACTTGGTCCGCCTATTATTACATCATATCCAATATTTGGTTCATTTAATAGTGCAGGTCTGTATGGTGCTTCTAATACATCTGGAATATGACAAGTAGCGCTTATATCTGTAATTGCCATATAAGGAGACAAAGGATTATTAGGTTTAAAGCAGTCTATAATTTCTCCAATTAAAACTCCGGAATCTAATACTACAGCTTCACCTGGTTCTAGATAAATTTGACAGCCAGTTTTATAGGAAATATCTTTTAAAAAATCTATTAATTTATCAGTTTCGTAATCTTGGCGTGTGATATGATGACCTCCACCTAAATTAAGCCAATTCAAATTTTTACTAAGAGGTATTATTATGTCTTTAATTTCATCCCAGGTATTTTTTAAAGGGTCAAACTTTTGTTCACATAATGAATGAAAATGAATGCCGTCAAGTTTATCTGTATTTATATTTTTTAAATCATTAGTATGAATTCCTAATCTTGACCTAAGATTAGCAGGACTATACTTTAAATCATTAACTTCAGAATAAAGTGGATTAACTCTTATGCCGACTTTATTTTTTAATTTTTTAGAAATATCACAAAATAAATTAAATTGATTTAAAGAATTAAATATCACATGGTCTGAAATTGTTGCAATTTCATGAAATTCTTCTTTTTTATATGCAGGAGAAAAAGTGCTAATTTCTCCTGTAAAGTATTTTTTAGCTAATTTTGCTTCGAATAGCCCTGAACTACAGCAGCCATCTAAATAATTTGATATTAAAGGAGCTAGAGAAAAAGTAGAAAAGGCTTTTAGAGCCATTAAAACTTTTGTATTTGTTTCGTGTTTAACTTTTTGTAAAATTTCTAAATTGTGTTTTAAAGCTTTTTTATCTATTACAAAGCATGGGCTTGGTAATGAATGTAAGTCTAATTTTTTAAAATTACGTGGATTGCCACCCAAGGTTTGCAACATATTTTTTCTTTTCTAAAAGGATAATTTCTTATCTAATTGAATTGTTTGACTTGGTAACCCATGTTTATTTAATAAATCCATAAATGGATCTGGATCAAATTGTTCTACATTCCAGACACCAGGTTTATACCAAATTTTTTGTATCATTAACATTGCTCCAATCATTGCTGGAACGCCTGTGGTATATGAAATTGCTTGACTTCCTACTTCCTCATAACATTGTTCATGGTCACAAATATTATATGTATAGTGGGTTTCTTCTTTACCATTTTTTTGTCCAGTGATTATTGTTCCAATACATGTTTTTCCTTTTGTTCTATTACCTAAGCTTCCAGGGTCAGGTAAAACCTGTTTTAAAAATTGAAGAGGAACTATATCCATTCCATTATAGTTGATTGGTTTTATAGAGGTCATTCCAATATTTTGAAGAACTTCTATATGCTTTAAGTAAGAATCTCCAAAAGTCATCCAAAATCTTGCCTTTTTTATTTCTGGAAAATTTTTTACTAAACTTTCTAATTCCTCATGGTACATTAGATACATATTTTTGGGCCCTATTTCTGGGAAATCAAATGAAACTTTATTTGTTAAAGCAGGGCCCACTTGCCAATTGTTGTTTTCCCAATGCTTGCTCTCAGATGTGACCTCTCTGATGTTGATTTCAGGATTAAAATTTGTTGCAAATGGATGCCCATGATCTCCAGCGTTACAATCTAAAATATCTAATGAATGTATGCTATTAAGAAAATGTTTTTTTGTATGAGCTGTATATACATTAGTTACTCCAGGATCAAATCCAGAACCTAATAGAGCCATCAAACCTTTTTCTTGAAATTTTTTAGAATAATCCCACTGCCAGCTATATTCAAACTTTGCTTCATCTTTTGGCTCATAGTTAGCCGTATCTAAATAATGTGTATTTGTAATTAAACACGCTTCCATAATATTAAGATCTTGATATGGTAGAGCCAAGTTAATTATTAAAAACGGACTGATTTTATTAATTAATTTTACAGTTTCATTAATATTATCAGCGTCTAGCTTTGCAATATTGATATTTATATTATATTTTTCTTTAACCTTAGTTTGAATATCTTGACATTTTTTTAAAGTACGACTTGCTAAAGTTATATTTTTAAAAACATTAGGTAGCATAGCCATTTTGTGAACTGTAACAGAACTAACTCCTCCTGCACCAATTACTAAAACGTTACTCATAAAAGTCTCCTATTATTTAATTAATTATTAGCTAATTTTCAAAATAAGTGTATCCAGAAATTGACTCTTTAAAAGTTTCAATTAATTTTTTTCTTTCAACTAATGATAAATCTCTACTTCTAACAGCATCTTCAACAATATTTTTAAATCTATTAATAATATCCTTAGGCTCATATTCTACATAAGATAAAACTTCTGAAATTGTGTCACCTTCTTGTTCGTGTAATAATTGAAAATTACCATGATCTTTTAACTTAATAGTAACTACATTAGTGTCACCAAAAAGGTTATGAAGATCTCCTAAAGTTTCTTGATAAGCACCAATATAAAAAACACCTAAAAAATAATCTTCATCATCTTTTATCTCATGAAGTGGCAAGGTATTATAAATACCATCTTTCAAAACGAATTTATTTATTATTCCATCGCTATCACATGTTATATCATTTAAAACGCCTCTTCTTTTAGGTATTTCGTTTAGCTTTTGTATAGGTGCTATCGGATGAATTTGGTCTATTGCCCATACATCAGGCAAGCTTTGGAATAAAGAAAAATTCCCATGATAAATATCAGCCATGTTGTCAATAGATGACTGTAATTCCTCTGTGATTTCATTAGAAAAAGTTAAAACTTCTTTAATTTTATTAATTACATATAAATAAGTTTCTTCAGTTTTAGCCATTGCAGGCAAATTTATTTGACCACTTTTAAATAAAGTTCTTATTTCATCTCTATAGTAGTTTAAATCATTTAAACATTCTTGAGCTCTGTCTACATTAAGATAATCAGGTATTTGCATCATATTTTTTAGAAGGGGATGATCATCTTTATTTGCTTCTTGTTTCTCATAACTATCAAAGTTAGTTGTTTCTAAAATATTGAATATAAGCATTGAGCTGGAAGCAACACACGCTCTTCCTGATTCTGTAATAATCGTTGGGTGTTTTATTTTTGACTGATCCAATTCATATTTAACGGTTTCAACGATGTTTATACAATATTCGTCTAATGAATAATTAATAGAGTTGACTACGGATTTTTGTTCTCCAGTATAGTCAACGCCTAATCCTCCCCCAAGGTCTATATACTTTAGAGGGGCACCTTGATTTGTGATTTCTGAAAAAAAACGGCAAGCTTCTTGAGTGGCTTTTCTAATTTCTATTATATCCGGAATTTGACTACCTAGATGAGAGTGTTGAAGTATTAAGCAGTCTAGATAGCCATTATTCTTTAATTTATTAATTACATCCATAACTTGTTCTACAGAGAGACCAAAAGCACTTCTATCACCACTAGATTCAGACCACTTTCCACTGACCTTATTTGTTAATTTAATTCTAATTCCGAGAAAAGGTCGTATATTTAATTCTTTAGAAACTTTAATGACAATATCTAACTCTCTTGGACTTTCTAACACTAGTATTGTTTTAAAGCCTAATTTTTGGCTAAGTATTGCAAGGTTTATAAATTCTCTATCTTTTATTCCATTACAAATAATAGTTGATTCACTGGAAAGATCATGGGCAAGCGCAATTAATAATTCAGCTTTTGATCCTACTTCTAAGCCAAAATGGTACTCTTTTCCAAAATCAACAATTCTGTCAATTACTTGAGCTTGTTGATTTACTTTTACTGGAAAAACTCCTTTATATTCTCCTTGATAACCAATTTCTTTTATAGCTTTATAAAAAGTTTTATTAATTTGTTGAATTCGATATGCTAGATAATCCGTGACTCTTAGTAAAAGAGGACAACTAATTCCTCTTTCATTTAAGCTTTTTATGATCTTAATAAGATCAACAGGCTGATTTTCTGGAAAGAATGGGTTTTTTAGTCCTATATTACCATTATCTAATACATTAAGTATGTCATCTCCCCATTTTTTAATGCCATATATATCTTCATCAATCATTTTTTTACCTTTTGAAAATGGTATTAAACTGATTATCTTTCAAAAATCAATTGGTCAAGTTGTGGAATAATATTTTCTTGTTATAATTACAATTAATTAATTATTTATATAGTTGGGGGTGAAATGTTTTTTTCTAATAATAAAAATGAGTTAGTTAATAAAAATAAAGCTTTAGTTGGAAGAGAAAATCCAATTAACAATTCATTGTTTAATGAAATAAATGGATTATCTCTTAACGAGATTCCTAAAGGGTATAAATATATAATATTAGGTATGGGATGTTTTTGGGGTGCAGAGAAAATATTTTGGAATTTAAAGGGCGTTTACGTAACTTCTGTTGGATATGCAGGAGGGTATACTTTAAATCCTACATATGATGAGGTTTGTTCTGGTTTAACAGGCCATACAGAGGTCGTTAAAGTTATATATGATCCAACTACTATTAGCTTAGAAAAAATAATGATTTATTTTTGGGAAGGACATAATCCAACTCAAGGCATGCGTCAGGGAAATGATTTTGGAACACAATATAGATCAGCAATTTATACAAGTTCTTCTGGAGATTTAGAAGTTGTAAAGGAAACTAAGAAAGAATTTCAAGATATACTTAAAAAACATGATTTAGATAAAATTACCACAGAAATTAAAAGTAATATTATATATTATTTTGCAGAAAATTATCATCAACAATATCTTTATAAAAATCCAAATGGTTATTGTGGTTTAGGAGGATGTGGGGTGAAATTTTAATAATTTTATTATATATATTTATAATAAATCTTGACCATAATAGTAGTATAATATATAAATTTTAAAAAATAATTATATTATTGGTTGGCTATTATGAAAGTTGTAAGTTCTTTAAAGACACTTAAAGTTAGAGACAGAAATTGTCAGGTAGTTAAGCGTAGAGGTCGTATATACGTAATTAACAAAAAAAACCCAAGATTTAAAGCTCGTCAAGGCTGATTTAGTTATAATTTAACTTATCAATTTCCATATTTTTCTAATTTAATTAATTTTTAAATTCTCTATTTTTTTAAAAAATATATTATTTGATTTAAAAGTACTTATTTAGGATTTTTTATGAAAATTACCAATATTATTGAAGAAACTAAACCTATTAGTTCTAATATTAAGAACGCATATATTGATTTCTCTAAAATGACTTTAAGTTTAGTTGCGGTTTGTTCTGATGTTATAAAGAATGGCAAGCCAGTTATAGGCTATGGTTTTAATTCTAATGGAAGATATGGCCAAGGGCACCTTATAAGAGAGAGGTTTGGACCTAGAATATTAGAAGCTAAAACTAATCAAACATTGAATGAAAATGGTAATAATTTTGATCCAGTCAAAATTTGGAATATTATGATGACTAATGAAAAACCAGGTGGTCATGGGGAACGTTCTGTTGCTGTTGGAACAATCGATATGGCTATTTGGGATCTTGTTTCCAAAATAGAAGAAAAGCCTTTATATCAATTGCTTGCTGAAAAATATGGTAATGGTAAAGCTAATAGAGATGTTTTTGTTTATGCTGCAGGTGGATATTATTGGCCAGATCAAGGGATTAATGGCCTTACAAATGAGATTAAAAAATATCTTGACCTAGGCTATTCAGTTGTTAAGAAAAAAATTGGAGGAGCTTCACTTTCAGATGACTGTAAAAGAATTGAAGCCGTATTAAAGATTTTAGGTCCAAATGATAAGCTAGCAGTCGATGCAAATGGTCGTTTTGATTTAAAGACAGCTATTAACTATGCAAAAGCTCTATCAAACTATGATCTATTTTGGTATGAAGAGCCTGGTGATCCTCTTGATTTTGAGCTTCAAAGAGAGCTTTCTTATTATTATAAAGGCCCTATGGCTACTGGTGAAAATTTATTTTCAATGCAAGATGCTAGAAATTTAATTCGTTACGCAGGAATGAGAAAAAACATTGATTGGCTTCAATTTGATTGTGCATTGAGCTATGGATTAGTTGAATATTTAAAAATTATTGATATGCTTAAAGAGCATGATTGGGATGTCTCTAGATGTATTCCTCATGGAGGTCATCAGATGTCATTAGCTATTGCTGCAGGGTTAGGTCTTGGAGGAAATGAATCTTATCCTGACTTATTTCAACCCTATGGTGGCTTTCCTGATGGTGTAAAAGTTGAAAATAGTATTGTAACTCTTCCTGAACTGCCTGGAATAGGCTTTGAAGGAAAAGCCGATCTTTTTTCAGTGATGAAAAAAATGGTTGGGTAATTTCTATCTTAATTTTTCATATTAAATCTTAAAGAAATCATTTCCCTTGTTATCCATAACTACAAAAGCAGGAAAATCTTCAACTTCTATTTTCCAAACAGCTTCCATGCCTAATTCTTCATACTCTAATATTTCAATTTTTTTAATACAGTCAAGTGCAACTTTTGCAGCGGTGCCTCCAATTGTGCCTAAGTAAAACCCTCCATGTTTTTTGCATGAATCTCTCACTTGTGCTGATCTGTTTCCTTTTGCAAGCATAACCATTGATCCTCCATTTTCTTGAAAAGTATCAACATATGCGTCCATTCTTCCTGCTGTCGTAGGTCCAAACGAGCCCGAGGCCATTCCTTTTGGTGTTTTCGCCGGCCCAGCATAATATACCGGATGATTTTTTATATAATCAGGAAGGTTTCCTTCATTTTTTAATCTTTCAAGAAGTTTAGCGTGAGCTATATCTCTAGCAACAATTAAAGGTCCTGTTAAGCTTACACGACTTTTTATTTCACAGTCATTCAATTGACTTAAAATTTTACCCATACTTTGATTTAAATCAATTTTTATAATTTCATCTGATAAATCATCAATGTTTACTTCAGGTAGGAATTGACCAGGGTCAGTTTCTAATTTTTCTAGAAAAATTCCATCTTTATTGATTTTCCCTAATACTTGTCTGTCAGCAGAGCATGAGACACCTATACCAATAGGTAGAGATGCTCCATGTCTTGGAAGTCTGATAACTCTAACATCATGACAAAAATATTTTCCTCCAAATTGTGCTCCAATCCCCATTTGACGTGTCATCTCTAATACGGTTTTTTCCCATTCGATATCTCTAAACGCATGACCTGTTTTAGGATCTCCTTTTGTCGGCAAATTGTCTAAATAGCGCATTGAACCCAGTTTTACAGTTTTTAAATTTAACTCTGCTGATGTTCCTCCTATAACTATTGAAAGATGATATGGCGGGCAAGCAGCTGTGCCTAAAGATATAATCGCTTCGTGTAAGAAATTTTTTAAATCAACAGGATTTAATTTTGCAGGAGTTTGTTGGTATAAAAAGCTTTTATTAGCAGAGCCACCACCTTTTTGAACAAATGCAAATTTATATTCAGAACCTTCGGACGCGTATAAACTAATTTCAGCAGGCAAATTATTTGCTGTATTTTTCTCTTCAAACATAGATATTGGAGCCAATTGAGAGAATCTGAGATTGTTTTCTTGATAGGTGTTATAAACGCCAAGAGATAAAGATTTAGCATCATCATCGCCTGTAAAAACATTTTCTCCTTTATAACCTAGTATTATTGCAGTACCAGTGTCTTGACACATAGGTAAAACGCCATTTGCAGAAATTGCTGCATTTTTTAACATAGTCATAGCAACAAAGTGGTCGTTTTGAGAGGCTTCTTTATCATCTAATATATTTTTTAATTGCAATAAATGAGATTTTCTTAATAAATGAGAAACGTCTTTAAATGCTTTTTGAGCTAGGAATGTCAATGCTTTTGGATCAATAGATAATATTTCTAAACCATTAATATTAGTGGTTTTAATAAAAGAATTAGATATTTTTATATATTCTGTTTGATCCTCAGATAGAGGAAACATTGGTGAATAATTAAATTCGCTCAAAAAACACTCCATTATAATATGTTTATAATTTATTTTTTATCTCGAAATGCATCTAAAGAAACTATTTCTCCAGATTTGATATTGTCATCATCTTTGTCTTTGATAACAGTTTCTTTAGGCAAGGAAATCTCAGAAACTTGTTCATCATTGTTTTTATTAGTTTGGCTTTGACCATTTTCAAGTTTAAATTGTAATCCAAAACCTACTGAAGGGTCATTAAACGATGTTATAGCATTATAAGGTATTGATATTTTTTTTCTTTCACCATTAAATGATAAAGTTACCTCAAAATGATCGTCTGTTGATATTAAATCCCAAAATTGATGTTGGATTATAATTTTAATTTCTGAACTATTATCATTTTTCAATTCGTCTGGAACAATCACATTTGAATAATTTCCGTTAAAGGAAATAAAGAAATGACTGTTGCCAATTAGACCTTTTTCAGCAGTCAGCTTTAAAACTTTTTTAACAACGTTTTTAAGCGCATCCTCTACTAAAAGATCATAATCAAATCCGAGCTCCGCACTCCCATTATCATTACCATCGTTAATCAAAACACAACCTCAAATTTAAAATCTTTAATTATATTACTTTATCTTTTTTGTTTATACTTTTTCAAGTAAAATAATCCAGATTTGATTTATTTTAAAATGGCGAGAAGATAAACTTCTCGCCATTCAAGTTTTTCTGTTGCCAGGTTAACTTAAACCCCGCCAATTCTAGCTAAAGAATTGGACTAAGTTTCGGTTGCTTTGGCTGCTTACGCTGCTGCAGCTACCGGAGCATAGTTGTCATTTGCAACTACTTAAATAGCCCGATAACGGTGGTACAATACCGAGTGAAGGTCTCATTTTTACTACACGCGTCGATCCTATTTCGCCCCCATAAAAATGGTGGAGGCGCCGGGTACCGCCCCCGGGTCCGCTAAGCTTATTCTAAAAGATGTTTATCACCATAGTCAAAACCATGACTTTTTTAGTATACAATATTAATTATTTTTATTAAAGAGCTCATGACAAACTTTTATCATTCTGTTATATTTTTATTGAGGTTAGTAATGAAACAATACTTAGATTTATTAGATTATGTTCTTAACAATGGAGATACTAAGCAAGATAGAACTGGAACAGGAACTAACTCAATTTTTGGTTGGCAGATGAGATTTAACTTAAGTGATGGCTTGCCTTTATTAACAACTAAAAAACTTCACTTAAAATCTATTATTCATGAACTGCTTTGGTTTATTAAAGGTGAGACTAATATTTCATATTTAAAGCAGCACAATGTTTCTATTTGGAACGAATGGGCAGATGAAAAAGGTGACCTAGGCCCTGTTTATGGCAAGCAATGGAGGCGGTGGGAAACTCCAGATGGAAGGAACTTAGATCAGTTGGGAGATGTTATTTCCTCTATAAAAAACAATCCCAATTCAAGAAGAATGATTGTTTCTGCCTGGAATCCTTCTGATGTTGGCTCTATGGCTCTTCCGCCATGTCATTGTTTATTCCAATTTTATGTTTCCAATAAAAAATTATCATGTCAGTTATATCAAAGAAGTGCTGATATATTTCTTGGTGTTCCATTTAACATTGCATCCTATGCTCTGTTAACTCACATGATTGCAAATGTATGTGATTTATCGGTGGGAGATTTTGTACATACGTTGGGTGATGCGCATATTTATTCAAATCATTTTGAACAAGCTCATACTCAATTACAAAGAGAAACCAAGCAATTGCCAAAATTAAATTTTAGTAAAAAATTTGAATCTATTAATGACTTCAAATTTGAAGATTTTGAAATAGATAATTACAATCCACATCCAAACATTTCTGCATCAGTTGCTGTTTAATATGAAAAAAAAATATAATTGTGAAATTCCTATAATTTGTATTGTCGCGATGAATCAAAATAGAATTATTGGGGATGGACAAAAGCTTCTCTGGCATATTCCAGGAGATTTAAAAAGATTAAAATCTATAACAATGGGCTCACCTTTAATTATGGGAAGAAAAACTTGGGATTCGATTGGATTTCCATTGCCTGGAAGAGGAAGCGTTGTCTTAACTAATTCAACTACCTGGGAATCGAGAGGAGCGATTAAAGCTTCATCTTTTGAGGAGGCTATAACTAAATCAAAACAATGGTTAATAGATAATGAAAATTCAAAAATAATTGATGTGAATAAAAAAATATTTTTGTTTGGCGGGGCTGAAATTTATAGGTTAGGTATTGAATTTTGTCATACTATTGAAGTTACACAAGTTATATTTCAAGCTGAACAAGGCCCCCAATTTCCTTTTTTAAAAGAAGAAAATTGGAATAAAGAGATGCTTGAGCATCATTATAAAACCGCATCCACTCCGGAATTTAGTTATTGGAGATATAATAGAAAAAATAATTCACTTTAGAAGTTAGTCTTGAATTATAATTGGTGCAGATCTTGTCTGAATTGATAAGGATTTTACTATTTGATCGGCAATTTTCATATATATTTTTGATATACTATTTTCAGGCTCTTTAATGACTATTGGATTACCTTCATCTGATGTTGATCTAATCGCTATATCAAGAGGTATTTCACCTAAGAATTGTACTCCTAACTTTTCAGCTTCCAATTTAGCGCCGCCATTTCCAAAAATTGAATGTTTAGTATTACAATTTTCACATAAAAAATAACTCATATTTTCAATTATACCAAGTATCGGCACATTTACTTTTTTGAACATATTAAGGCCTTTCCTTGCGTCAATCAAAGATAGATCCTGAGGTGTTGACACTATTATTGCCCCAGCTAATTGAACGCGTTGAGAAAGGGTTAATTGGGCGTCACCAGTGCCCGGAGGCATGTCAATTATTAATATATCTAATTGTTGCCAGTCAACATCTCTCAATAACTGCTCTATCGCACTCATTACCATTGGGCCTCTCCAAATAGTAGCAGCATCTTCAGGCACTAAATAACCAATAGACATTGCTTGCAAGCCAAAGGCGTTATGAGGAACAATTTTGTTTCCACTGCTTTTAGGTTTATTACTGATCCCAGTTAATTTAGGTAAGCTTGGTCCATAAATGTCTGCATCAAGAATTCCGACTTTAAAATCCAAATTTAATAGTGCGAGGGCTAAATTAATAGCTGTTGTAGACTTCCCAACTCCTCCTTTGCCACTAGCTACAGCTATTATGTGCTGAGCAGGGTTAAGCAGAGATCCGTTTGGATTAGGCTTTTCATTATCTTTTTTTATATTATGTGCTGTTAGTAATATGTTAACTTTTTTGATCCATTGAATCGAAGAAAGTTTGTTTTCAATAATTTTTTTTATCTCATGGGATTCTTTAAGTTGTTCCGGAAGCAATTCAAGAGTGAAGCTAACTACATTGTTTTCCAACTTTATTCCATTGATTAACTTGCTATCAAAAAGATTTGTAGTACGGTTTTTTAAAATAATTGTTTTTAATGTGCTTTCAACTTGTTTTAATTTTTGTTCTTCCATGAATTTAATCCAATTTTATTTTTTATATGGGTTGAATTTTTATGTTACTATACAAATATAAGAATAGAGATATTTAATATTAATATATCAAATATAATTAAAACAATATAATAGTTCTGAATGTATACACTTATTCTGGAGTAATTTTAATGATCATAAATAAAAGTAACGATAATGGTTCTGGTCCATGGGGAAGTGGTAATAACCAAAATCCTTGGGGAAAAAGACCAAATTCAAATGGAACTCCTCCAGATGTTGATGAAATGCTAAGGCAGGGTAAAGATAAGCTTAAAAAGATGGTTCCAACTGGTTTTGGTGGTGGAAAAGGTTTGTTATTGTTATTGCTTGTAATAATAGGAATATGGGCTCTTACGGGTGTATATAGAGTTAACCCTCAACAACAAGGTGTTGTTTTAAGATTTGGGGAATGGGTTAGAACTACTCCTCCAGGATTACATTACCATTTACCAAGTCCTATAGAAAAAGTTTTAACACCAGATGTAACAAGAGATAACCGTATTGAAGTTGGGTACAGGTCTTTTGGTGGGGCAGCTACTAGTAGAAGGGATGTTCCTGACGAATCAAAAATGATTACAGGAGATGAAAATAATATTGATATAGACTTTATTGTTTTTTGGAAAATATCAGATGCTGGTAAATACTTATTTAATATTCAAGACCCTCCAGAAACTGTAAAAGTGGCTGCTCAATCTGTAATGAGGGATATAATAGGTCAAACGAAAATACAAACTGCTCTAACTGGCGGTAGGCAAGAGATACAACTTAAAGCAAAAAATCAACTACAAGATTTGCTTGATGAATATCAGTCAGGCGTTGAAGTAAGAGATGTTCAACTATTATCAGTTGATCCACCTGCTGAAGTAATTGACGCATTTAATGATGTTCAAAGAGCCAGGCAAGATAGAGACACTCTTATAAACGAAGCAGAAGCTTTTCGTAATGATATTGTACCAAGGGCAAGAGGCGAGGCTGCTCAGCTAATATCTGAAGCAGAGGCTTATGAAAGTGAAGTTGTCAATAGAGCTAAAGGTGATGCTGATAGATTTACGTCTATTTATAAAAGCTATAAGCTAAATCCAGATGTTACTGAATCAAGAATATATTTAGAAACTATGGAAAAAGTTTTTTCAAAAGTGAAAAAAATAATTATGGATAAATCAGCTAGTTCTTCAGGAGTGGTGCCTTATTTGCCATTAGATCAATTAAAACAAAAGGGTGATAAATAATGTCTTCGTTTAAAATGATTTCAATCATAGGTTTTGGGGCTTTAGTGTTTGCCTTGCTCAGTTCTTTCTTCACTGTAGACCAGACACAGCAAGCATTAGTTCTTCAATTTGGAGAACCTAAAAGGTTGATTAATAAGCCAGGTTTAAATTTTAAAGTGCCATTTGTACAGGAAGTAACTTTTTTTGATAAAAGGGTTTTATCGGCTGTATCTAAAGATTCTGAAGAAGTGATATTAAAAGATCAAAAGAGATTAGAAGTAGATACATATTCTCGTTTTAAAATAATTGATCCATTGTTGTTTTATCAAACTGTAAGAAATGAATTTGGAGCTAGGCAAAGATTAGAATCTATTGTTGATTCATCAGTTAGAAGGGTCTTTGGAAAGTTTGAACTAACAGATATTCTATCTGATGCAAGAACCAAAATTGTTGATGATATTAGTGAAGAAGTTAATTCATCAATTAAAAAATTGGGTATGGAAATAATTGATGTAAGAATAAGAAGAGCTGACTATCCAAAATCTACAAGTCAAAATATTTTCAATAGAATGAAATCTGAAAGAGAACAGGAAGCTAAAGAATTTAGGGCGGAAGGTGCCGAAGAAGCTCAAAAAATTAGAGCTGACGCAGAAAAGCAAAAAGTAGTTCTTGTGGCTGAAAGTAAAAGAAAAGCTGAAGGTCTTAGAGGTGATGGAGATGCATTAGCTATTAAGATTTACTCAGATGCTTTTGGACAGGATAAGAAATTTTTCAAATTTTATCGTTCAATGCTAGCTTATGAAAATACGTTTTCAGATGAAAATACGACTATGATTCTTAGTCCAGACAGTGACTTTTTTAGTTATTTTGGCAAACAAAAAGGTAATTAAATTATTTTATGTTTTATAGATTTTGTGTTAAGAGTTATTTTACTTTATCCATATGATTTTTAAAATATAATTTAGTTGTGACCTTAAAAAAAAGCCTTAAATCGGCCTTTTTTTATGTATACTTATTAAGAAATTAAATTTGATAGGAATTTTTTTCATGCTTATAAGAAATACTCAACTAGATAGATTTATAAATTTTAAGGCTTACAAAGTTGTTTTATATATTCTGGTAATGTGTTTCACATTTAATGTAGCTTTTGCAAAAAGTGCCCCTGATAGCTTTGCAGATCTTGCAGAAAAATTAAGTCCATCTGTTGTTAATATTTCAACTACTACCATCATAAAAGAACGTTCTCAACAAATGCCTTCTTTTCCTCCTGGATCGCCTTTTGAAGAGTTTTTTAAACAATACGAAAAGCCTAATCAAAAAAATAGAAAAGCACAATCACTGGGTTCTGGCTTCATTATCGATAAAACTGGTTATGTTATTACGAATAATCATGTAATAGAAAATGCTGAAAAAATTATGGTAATTCTCTATGATGACAAATCTTTTGAAGCTACTGTTGTTGGAAGAGACCCTAAAACTGATGTAGCTCTTTTGAAAATTGATCCGAAAAAAACAATTTTATCTGAAGTAAAATTTTCAGACTCTGACAAGCTTAGAGTAGGTGATTGGGTAATGGCTATAGGAAACCCTTTTGGTTTTGGAGGATCTGTTACAGCAGGAATTGTTTCAGCACGAGGTAGAAATCTTTCTGGTTCATATGATGATTATATTCAAACTGACGCTTCAATAAACAAAGGTAATTCAGGTGGACCTTTGTTTGACATGAATGGTAACGTTGTCGGTATTAATACAGCTATTTTCTCTCAATCCGGAGGTTCTGTTGGAATAGGTTTTGCTATTTCTTCTAACTTAGCAAAACAAGTTACTGATCAATTAAAAGCTTATGGTCGAACTAAACGAGGTTGGTTGGGTGTTTTAATTCAAGAAATATCAAAAGAAATTGCAGATAGTCTTGAGATGAAATCTGCAAAAGGAGCTCTTGTCTCTTCAGCAACTGAAGGAGGTCCTGCTTTCAAGGCTGGGGTTAAAACTGGCGATGTTATTATCAAATTTAATGATATCGTTATTGATAATATGAAAGAGTTACCTAAAGTAGTTGCGGGCACTCCAGTTGGCAAATCTGTTCCTTTAGTTATTTGGAGAAATGGTAAGACAATAACCTTAAATGTTGTTTTAGGAGAGCTTGAACTTGCAGAAAAAGATAATTTAATTCTTTCAAATGATAATGTTGATGATAAAAAATCAAAGTCATTTGATAAACTTGGTTTTGTTGGCGAAGAATTGAATGCTGAAAATAAAAAGAAGTATAATATTAAGGATATTAAGACAGGATTACTAATTTCTGATGTGAAGCCAGATAGCACAGCTGATAAAGCTGGGTTAAAATCTGGTATGGTTATAGTCAGAGTTGGTCAAATAGAAGTTCAATCATTAAAAATCATGGATGAAGCTATTCAAAATGCTGTAAAACAAAAACGTAAAGCCATTTTATTGCTTGTTAAGATAGAAAAAGGAACTAGGTTTGTTGCCTTAGAGCTTAATTAATATTTTATTTTATTAAGTATATTATGTTATTATTTCTTTATCACTAATTCCTTGGACATATAACAAACCTTTTAGGTTTGTATATTTAAACTTGACGTTAGCGGCATTATTTAAAATATCTTTTCCATTATAAGAGACCCCTAATCCAGATTTTTTAATCATTTCAATATCATTTGCTCCATCACCAACGCATAGTGCATCATCAAAATTAATATTTAAATTCTCAACATAATTTTCTAGAAACTTACCTTTTGCATTTTTATCTAATATTGGATATTCGACTTTGCCTGAAATAATGCTTGAGCCATCGATGGCCTTTTCTATTTTTAGAATATTTGCATGAGAATAATGAAAGCCTAAAAAATCTTTCAAATAATTAGTTAAAAAAGTAAATCCACCTGAAATCAATACAGTTGTAGCTCCATTAGAGTTCATTGTTTTAATCAATTCTTTAGCACCTATATTAAGTTTAATATTTTTCTTTAATTCATTAAAAATTGTAATAGGTTGATTTTTTAACATGCTAACTCTTTTTATTAACGCTTGTTCAAAATCAATTTTACCATTCATTGCATCTGAAGTTATTTTAGAAACTTCTTTTTCTAGCCCAATTAATTTAGCAAGTTCATCTAAACTTTCTTCCATAATAATGGTGCTATCCATATCTGCTAAAAGTAGCTTTTTCTTTCTTTCTTTATCTGTGCTTATTATATTTAAATCTATATTTTCATTTAATAAATGTTTTTTAATTATTTTAACTAAGTCATTATTAAGTTTTTGTGAAACAATGGTCCATTCAAAAGCTTTATTTGAACTCAATTCTTTTAATGAATTATTACTGCCGGTAAAAAATTCTATTTGATGTGAAATAAAACTTATTAAATCAGTATTAATTTTATATTCTTTTGTATTAGAAATAAGTATATGATGGTTCATGTTTTGTTAATTATATTATTGTAGGCTTTATGTCCAGTATTACAAAGTTAGAAGAAATGTTTAATTTAACTAGTAATAATTTCCACTGGAAAAATGATTTGATTGTTATAGCCGGACCAACTGCAGTCGGTAAATCTAATATTGCTTTGCAATTAGCAAAGAAAATTAATGGGGTTATATTAAATGCTGATTCTGTTCAGGTATATAAAGATCTCGAAATTTTATCAGCTCGTCCAAATTTAAAAATAATGAAATTAATTCCTCATTATTTGTATGGTTTTGTTGATTCCTCCATAAATTTTTCTGTAGCTGATTGGTTGTCTAAACTTAAACAAAAATTAATTGATATAAAAAAAAATAAACAAATACCTATTTTGGTTGGCGGTTCAGGTTTGTATTTAAATGCAGCAATAAATGGTTTGGCTCCAATACCAGTTATTTCTCAAAACATAAAAGATAGATCTCTATTAATATTAAACGAAATTGGCATAGATAAATTTAGAGACCTTATATATGAAATTGATCCAATTTTTTCTAATAAAATTAATGATAAGCACAGATTATTGAGAGCTCATAGTGTTTTTTTGCAAACTAATAAAAACCTTACTTTTTGGCATAGTCAAAAAAGAGAAGGAATGGTTTCTAATACAATTTCTTCATTTTTAATGTCTGTTAATAGAGACCTTCTATATAAAAATTGCGATGCAAGGTTTAATCAAATGTTAGTTAATGGAGGTCTCGCAGAAGTTGAAGAAATTAGAAATAAAAATATAAATAGATCTCTTCCTATAATGAAATCTTTGGGAGTTAAGTGGCTTTTAAGTTATTTAGACGGTCAACTAAATTATGAAGATGCTGTCAGATTTAGCATGAGGGACACTAGAAATTATGCTAAAAGGCAACTTACTTGGTTTAGGCATAATTATATTCCAAAAAAAATTATTAATTTGTAATTATATTTCAAAATACATAGATATTTTATTATTATATTGAAAATTGTTGACGGTTAGAGTTATTATTGTTATTTCCAATATCTGATTGTTAATTTATGAAAGTTATATTTTAAATGAAGAATAATTTAGAAATGAATGGTGCAGAAGCTGTTATTAAAGCTCTGGAAGAGAATGGCGTTGAGATTATATTTGGTTACCCAGGCGGTGCTGTTTTACCATTGTATGATGCTTTATTTAAAAATAAAAAAATTAAACATATTTTAGTTAGACATGAACAAGCTGCTGTTCATGCCGCTGAAGGTTATGCAAGATCAACTGGAAAAGTTGGTTGTGTTCTAGTTACATCTGGTCCAGGGGCTACTAATGCTATAACTGGTTTAACGGATGCTCTTATGGACTCTGTTCCATTAATTTGTCTTACTGGTCAAGTTCCAACTCATTTAATTGGGACTGATGCTTTTCAAGAAGCTGATACCACTGGCATATCTCGACCCTGTACTAAACACAATTATTTAGTTAAAAACGTGGATTTATTATGTAATATAGTTCATGAGGCTTTTACAATTGCATCTTCAGGTAGACCTGGTCCTGTACTTATTGATCTTCCAAAAGATATTCAGCTTAGTAATGTAACTTATAAAAATAAAATTATAAAAACAAATAAAGTTAAAGAAAACAACAAATCTTTGATTGATTTAGAAACTATATCTAGTGTTGCTAAAGTTTTATTTAATGCAAAAAAACCCATTATATATGGTGGAGGCGGTGTTGTTAATGCTGGGCCCGAAGCTTCAGCTTTACTTACTGAATTGGTTGATTTGTTAAATGCACCTGTAACATTGACTCTTATGGGGCTTGGTTCTGTATCTAATGAAAATAAAAATTTTCTTGGTATGCTTGGTATGCATGGAACTTATGAGGCAAATTTAGCTATGCATAATTGTGATGTCATGCTCAATGTTGGTGCTCGTTTTGACGATAGAGTAACTGGAAGATTAAATGCTTTTGCTCCTTTTTCTAAAAAAATTCATATCGATATTGACAAGTCATCTATTAATAAAATTGTTTCAGTTGACTATGGTTTAGTTGGTGACGCTAAAGAAATATTATATCTACTAATTAAAGAGATTAAAAAAGAAAAAAAGAAAAAAAATAATATTTCAATAAATGATTGGTGGTTAGATATAAATGAGTGGAGAAATAAAAAATCATTAAATTTCGAACAAAAAGGAAAAATAATTAAGCCTCAGCAAGCAATTAAATCATTATATGAAAAAACAAAAAAAATTGATACCTATGTTACGACTGAAGTTGGTCAACATCAGATGTGGGCAGCTCAATATTTTGGTTTTTCTAAACCTAATCATTGGATGACTTCTGGTGGGCTAGGAACAATGGGTTATGGTTTGCCTTCATCTGTAGGCGTCCAAATTGCTCACCCAAAATCACTTGTGATTGATATTTCAGGAGAAGCTTCTTTCTTGATGAACATGCAAGAGCTCTCTACAATTGTTCAATATAATCTACCTGTTAAAATTTTTATATTGAACAATCAATGGATGGGAATGGTTAGGCAATGGCAAGAATTGAATCATGGGTCAAGATATAGTGAAAGTTATACTGAGTCACTCCCAGATTTTGTGTTGTTAGCTAAAAGTTTTGGCATAAAAGGTTTGCTTGTAAGTGAGATATCAGAATTGGATAATGCAATAGATGAAATGATTTCAACTAAAGGTCCAGTTATCGCAGATATTAGAGTTGAAAAAGAAGAAAACTGCTTTCCTATGATTCCATCTGGTGCAGCACATAATGAAATGATTTTAAGTTCAAGTGATTCTAACACTAATGTTAGTCAAGATGGTATAGCTCTAGTTTAAAGGTTTTTAATATGTCAGTTTATCAAAGTAATAATTTAAATGAAAAAGAAAGCTCAAGAACTTTGTCACTTATTGTTGACAACGAGCCTGGAACATTAGCTAGAGTGATTGGTTTGTTTTCAGGAAGAGGTTATAATATTGAAAGCTTAACAGTAACTGAAGTTGACGATAGAAGGCATCTATCTAGAATTTCTTTGGTAACTAGAGGTACTTCTATGACTATAGAACAAATTAAGTCACACTTATCAAGATTGGTTCCTGTTCATCTTGTTCGTGACTTAACTCTTGAAGGACCTTTTATTGAATGTGAATTAGCATTAATTAAACTAGTAGCTAAAGGAGTTGATAGAGTTGAAGCGTTAAGAATAGCTGATACATTTAGAGCAAAGACGTTAGACGTTACTTTAAGTAGTTTTGTATTTGAATTAACTGGTCGGCCACATAAGATAGATGCCTTTATTGGTCTAATGCAATCGCTAGGTGATACTGAAATTTCAAGAACTGGTGTGTCTGCTATTTCTAGAGGTTCTGAAACAGAAACAAAAATACTAGAAAAAATCAAAGTAAACTGATATCAAGTGATAATAATTTTAAATAAACTTAAGGAGCATTATTCATGCGAGTGTATTACGACAGAGATGCAGATTTAAATCTAATTAAAAATAAAAAAGTTGTTATTGTAGGCTATGGTAGCCAAGGCCACGCGCATGCTGCTAATTTAAAAGATAGTGGTGTTAAAGAAGTTGCAGTAGCATTACGTTCAGATTCAAAGTCAGTTGAGAAAGCAAAGTCTGCAGGATTTAATGTTATGGATGTATCATCTGCTGCGAAATGGGCAGATGTTATAATGATGCTAACACCAGATGAGTTGCAAGGTGAAATTTATAAAGCTGATATTGAAAAAAATATGAAATCAGGAGCTGCAATAGCTTTTGCTCATGGGTTAAATGTTCATTTTAATCTTATTGAACCTAGAGAAGATATTGATGTTTTTATGGTTGCTCCAAAAGGACCCGGACATACTGTTAGGTCTGAATACCAAAAAGGAGGAGGAGTTCCTTGTTTAATTGCCATTGATCAAGATGTATCTGGTAATGTTCATGATATAGGATTGTCTTATGCTTCAGCCATTGGTGGAGGGAGATCAGGCGTAATTGAAACTTCTTTTAAAGAAGAATGCGAGACTGATCTTTTTGGAGAACAAGTAGTATTATGTGGTGGACTAGTTGAGTTAATTAGAGCTGGTTATGAGACGCTTACTGAAGCAGGATATGCTCCAGAGATGGCGTATTTTGAGTGTCTTCATGAGGTAAAATTAATTGTTGATTTAATATATGAAGGTGGAATAGCTAATATGAATTATTCAATTAGTAATACTGCTGAGTACGGAGAGTATGTTACTGGTCCACGTATTATAACTTCTGAGACAAAAGCTGAAATGAAAAGAATTCTAAATGATATTCAATCTGGTAAATTTACTAGAGATTGGATGCTTGAAAATAAAGTTAGTCAGACTAGTTTTAAAGCTACTAGAAGAAATGTTGCAGAACACCCAATTGAACAGATTGGGAGCAAATTAAGAGCTATGATGCCTTGGATTACTGCAAATAGATTAGTAGATAAAGATAAAAATTAAATTTTTAAAATATTTATATTTAAGTTATTTGTTTTTTATACTAATTTAAATGTATTAATTGTTTGTATGTATTAATTACGTACAAACAATTTATCTTTAAGCCCATTTTAAGAAAGGTTATTATATGTTTTCATACCTAAGAGGTTTGTTTTCAGCAGATTTGGCTATTGATCTAGGTACGGCTAACACATTGGTTTACGTTAAAGGTCAGGGTATTCTTTTAAATGAACCTTCGGTTGTGGCTATTACAGAAATAAGAGGAAAGTCTGTAGTTTTAGCTGTTGGAGAAGAAGCAAAAACCATGTTAGGTAAAACTCCTGGTAATATAAGAGCAATAAGACCAATGGCAGATGGGGTGATTGCCGATTTTGATGTTGCTGAAGAAATGATTAAACATTTTATAAGAAAAGTTCACAAAAGATCTTCTTTAATTAGTCCTCAAGTAGTAATATGTGTGCCCTCTGGAGCTACAGCTGTAGAGAGAAGAGCTATACAAGAATCAGCAGAAGCGGCAGGAGCAAGAAGAGTTTATTTAATAGAAGAACCTATGGCAGCAGCAATTGGAGCAAATCTTCCCGTTACTGAAGCATCAGGCTCAATGGTTGTAGATATAGGTGGAGGCACAACTGAGGTAGCAATTCTGTCGTTAGGAAATATTGTTTATGCCCGATCAGTTAGAGTTGGAGGTGATAAATTTGATGAAGCAATAGTGGCTTTTATTCGACGTCATCATAACCTTTTAATTGGAGAGATGACTGCAGAAAGAATTAAAAAAGGAATAGCAACAGCTAAGATGCCTAGAGATGGAATTGGTTCTAGCATAGAAGTAAGAGGCAGAGATCTTGTTAACGGAGTGCCTAAGGAAATTGAAATTAACCAAGCTCAAATTTGTGAAGCTTTAGCTGAACCAGTTGGACAAATAATTGAAGCTACAAAAACAGCATTGGAACAAACTCCTCCAGAACTTGCTGCAGATATAGTTGAAAGAGGTATAGTACTTACAGGAGGAGGTGCCCTTTTAGGAGATTTAGATTCTACTTTAAGAGAAGCGACAGGTCTTCCAGTTGTGATAGCAGAAGATCCGCTTACTTGTGTAGTAATGGGTACAGGTAGATGTCTAGATGAAATGAAATCTTTAAGAAATGTCTTAATAGGTGTTTAATATATAATTAATTAGTTTTTTTATGAGTGTGATAAGATGGTTTCAGGAAAGCCGTCAAACAATAAATCTTTAAAGTCAGGGAATAACTTTAATATCGTCATGATATTATTGTGTCTTTTTCTTGTTTTTCTAGGAAAGTTTGATCTCATTGCTATAAGAAGTATAAAAGCTTTTTTATCAGATTTTTTAGCTCCAGTCATTTTTGTTTTTAATAAGCCTGTTAATGAAATAGCAGATGTTTTAGATAGGGTTAAATCTGTATCTTCATTAAGAGATGAAAATATAAGGATGAAAAGTGAAATTAGAAGGCTAAAAGTTTGGAAAAGTAAAAAAGAAAATCAAGTACTTGAACTTTTAGAATTGAAAGAATTATTAAAAGTTATACCTGAAAATACTTATGATATTATTACAGGAAGAGTAATAACTGCTCCTGGAGGAATTTTTGCTAACACAGTTTTAATTAATGTAGGCAAAAAAGATGGAATAAGTGTTGGTCAAACAGCTGTTTCTTCATATGGATTAGTTGGATATGTTGTGAATGTTGGGTTAAGCACCAGTAGAATACTTCTTGTTATTGATATAAATTCAATGATACCTGTATATTTTACGGGCAGCAATTGGCCTGCTGTAGTTCAAGGTCTCAATGGAGAGTTTTTAAAAATTAAATTTCTTTCAAATGAAGCTAATCTAATAGAAGGAGAACATATCCAAACCTCTGGTCACGGTGGAATGTTACCTTCAGGTATAAGCGTAGGAATTGTTGTTAAGAGTTATTCAGGTCGTTATTACGTAAAACCTTCTGTAAATTTTCAAAGACTTACTTATGTGTCAATTATAAAGAATTTTAATGCAAAACAAGATGTAAATAAAACATTTAATAGTTACGCACCCATGCAAATGCCTAAAGGTTCTATTGGATTAAAAGGAATCAATTCTAGTGGCACAAGAGTAAAGGGGAGTGTGATAGTTGAATGAACACAAACTATGTATTTGATATATTTAGTAATTTTTCAAAAAATTTATTTTTTTTTATTATACTTTTTATTTGTATAAATATTGAAAGCTCATTAAAAGCTTTAACTTTTTTTGAACAAGCATCTCCTAGTATTTTATCTATAATACTTTATATTTGTGTAAGAAAGCTTTCTATTAATATCTCTAATCTAATGTTATTTACTCTTGGTATATTATATGATGTTTTATTTGCAGGAAACCTAGGAACTAGTTCATTATTTTTTTTATTAATAAAATATATGACTCAACATATAAATTTAAAACATAATAATAATAATAATAATAATAATAACAAAGATTGGATTTACTTTACTATTATTTTTATTAGTTCATTTTTTATTAAATTTATTTTTAATATTTTTTTAAATATGAAAATACCAGACTTTAGCCTTCATTTAGGTATTACTTTAATAATTTTTCCATTTATTGTAGTAGGTATAAAAATTATATATTTTGTTACAAAATTAATTAAAAATTAATTCATGAAAAGTAAAAATAAAAAATTATTAGATCAAAAGATTTCAAGAAGATTTCTGTTTTTATTTTTAATAAAAGGTATAGCTATAGGTGCAATTAGTTGGAGATTATTTGATTTGCAGCTAATTGAAAACCAGAAATATAAAAAACTATCAGATGGAAATCAATTTGATTATCTTATTATTCCACCTGAACGAGGGAGAATACTTGATAGGCAAAATAGGTTGTTAGCAGGAAATATGGATGGTTTTTCGTTAGTGCTTAAATGGAATAAAAAAATAAATGTTGATGTTATTTTAAAAAATACTTTATCCATAATAAGTATTAATAAAAAAGATATTAAAAATTTTAATTTGCAAATTAAAACTATGAAAAATAATTATCCAAAAGAAGTCTTGATTACTAAAAACCTATCTCAAAAAGATGTTTCAAGATTAGCTGTCAGAAGGATTAATTTTCCCGAAATATTTTTCTCAATGTCAAAAAATAGAATATATCCTCAAGGTAATATTGTAGCTCATATTATAGGTTATACTGGCATTTTTTCAAAAACAGATGTTAAAAACGGGAATGTAATCTCAGTTCCCGGCCTTGATATTGGAAAAAGAGGTTTAGAAAAATATTTTGATTTGCAGTTAAGAGGAATGTTTGGAAGAAAAAGAAATGAAGTTACTTCAAAAGGTTATATTATTGATTCTCAAATTCATGAAACTACTATTTCAGGAAAAGATTTGCAAGTATCTTTGGATATGAGACTGCAAGCCTTTGCTTTTCAGAGGTTGGAACAAGGAAACTATAATTTAATCTCAACTGATGATAAATCAATAAAAAAACAATTAACTATTCAAAAAAACAATAAGTATTTAGATAAAAAATATGTTTATACAAATAAAAAAAATAGAATAGTTAGCTCTGAATCAGGATCCATAATTGTAATGGATATTGATAATGGTGAAATTTTATGTTCCGTTTCTACTCCTTCTTTTAATCCAAATATATTCTCTAACGGTTTAGATATAGAAGAATGGAATAAGCTAAGAAACAATAAGAAATCCCCTTTGTTAAATCGAAGCATGTCAGGTTTATACTCTCCTGGCTCAACCATAAAAATGGCAGTAGCTTTAGCAGGACTAGAAGCTGGAGTTATAGATTATAAAACCAATCATTTTTGTAGTGGAAAGAAAGAGTTTGGTAACAATGATTTCCATTGTTGGGCTAAAAACGGTCATGGAAATGTTTCTTTAATGCAAGCTATAGAACAATCCTGTGATGTTTTTTTCTACGAGATAGGTTTGAAAATAGGTATAGATAGAATTGCTGAGATGTTAAAAAAATTAGGTTTAGGACAATATTCTAATATAGAAATAAATGATAAAGCTAAAGGAGTGGTTCCTAATTTAGATTGGAAGTTTAAAAGGGATGGAATTAAATGGCAATTGGGGGAAACTTTAAATGCGTCAATTGGTCAAGGATTTATTTTATCTACACCATTACAATTAGTTACAATGGTATCTAGAATAGCTAATGGCAAAGTTTCTGTTGAACCATCTTTATTGCTTAAAAAAACAAATAGAAAATTTGATTTACTAAATATTAACTATGATCATATTAAATTTATTAAGAAATCTATGGAACAAGTTGTTGTTGGGAAAAAGGGAACAGCGAGAAATTATAAAATTGGTTTAAAAAATAATGAAATGGCTGGTAAAACTGGAACTGTGCAAGTTGTCGGAATATCTGATTTAGAAAGAGAAAAAGGTTTGTTAAAGAATGAAGATCGTCCTTGGAAAAAGCGTGATCATGCTCTTTTTGTTGGTTATGCTCCAGTAAAAAAGCCAAAATATGCAATTTGTGTAGTTGTTGAACATGGTGGGAGTGGATCATCTGTTGCTGCACCAATAGCCAGAGATGTTCTCAAAAATATATTAAACGTTTGAAAATTAATTTAATTATTTGAAAAATAAGTTATGAATTACCGTAAAAATAAATTTTTAAAAGAATCTTTTTTAAATCTTTTTCTATCTAAGCTTTTTAGATTAAATTGGGTAATTGTTTTTTGTGTATTTTTATTATGTCTTATCGGAGTAGCTTTTTTATACTCAGCTGCCGGAGGTCAATGGAACCCTTGGGCTAAAAGCCATTTATATAGGTCTATAATAGGAATTGGCCTTATGCTTTTGATTGCTTTATTGCCACCTAAGTTTTATAATAATCTTAGTATTTCTTGTTTTATATTAGGGTTGTTATCATTATTATTTGTTAAATTTTTTGGACAGGGTAGTGTTCAAAGATGGATTTCTATTGGGGGATTTAACTTTCAACCTTCTGAACCAATTAAATTAGCTTTAATTTTAGTTTTAGCAAAATATTTTGATAATATTTCTAAAATTGATCTCCAAAAAGTTTCTACCTTTTTATTACCTATTATATTTATTCTATTGCCAGGCATTTTTGTCGTTACTCAACCTGATTTAGGTACTGGGTTAGCAATTATATTATTAGGGATTGCTATTTTATTTTATATAGGGATACCTTTAAAAATAGTTTTTTTATCATTTATAGTAGTTATATCTTGTGTCCCAATTATTTGGAATCAATTATATGAATATCAAAAAAATAGAATATTAGTTTTTTTAAACCCTCAAAGTGATAGCTTAGGTAGTGGTTATCAAATTATTCAATCTAAAATTGCTATAGGTTCTGGTGGGCTCTTTGGAAAAGGCTATTTATTAGGTAGTCAAAGTAGATTGAATTATTTGCCTGAAAAACATACAGATTTTGTGTTTACTTTAATATCAGAAGAAATGGGATTTCTTGGGTCATTAATATTGATTTTTTTATTTTGTTTTTTAATCGCTTTAATTATGAGGATTAGTTTTATTGTAGATACTGTATTTGCAAAAATTGTGGTGTTTGGAGTAGGTTTTTTGATTTTTCTATATGTTGCTCTCAATATTGGAATGGTTTGCGGTTTATTGCCAGTTGTTGGAGCTCCTTTACCTTTAATAAGTCATGGAGGCACTTCTTTAATTACGGTTCTAATAGGAATTGGATTAGTATTAAGTATGAGTGTTCATAATAAAAGAATATGATTAATTTATTTTCTTATATTTAAATTTCAGGAGGTTAAAAATGTTTAAATTTTTTACTACTAGAAAATGGTTCTTGTGGTCATGGCTAGGCTCAATAGTCATACTCTCATCACTCTGGATCCAGGTAAAAATTGATGTAAAAATCAATGAATGGTTTGGACAGTTTTATAATATGATACAAAAAGCTCTGGCAAAACCAAATTCAATTACTATAGAAGAATATTGGTCAAGTCTATTTTCATATATTACTCTTGCAGGAATATATGTTGCAATAATGGTTGTAATAAGTTTTTTTACTTCACATTTTTTATTTAGATGGAGAGCTTCAATGGTGGAATGGTACCACTCAGTTTATGATTCTGCTAGAAAAGTTGAGGGAGCTGCTCAAAGAGTTCAGGAGGATACAATCAAATTTTCACGTATTATGGAATCATTAGGTACAAGTTTAATTGAATCAATTATGGTCTTAATTCAATTTGTTCCTATCTTATTAGGATTGTCAATTGGAATTCCTATATTTTTTTTCGGTGATTGGCAATACGGATTGATTACTGGAGCATTAATTTGGACATTAGGAGGTACTATATTCTTAATAGGTCTTGGTTGGGTATTACGCTTAGTTGGAGTAGAATATGACTTACAAAAGAAAGAAGCTGCTTATAGAAAAATATTAGTTTTAGCTGAAGATGATGGAAACATAAGACCAAAAACAATAGAAGAGTTATTTATTGATGTGCGTTCAATCCATTTTTTAAGCTACATTCGTTATTTATATTTTAATATTGGACGTATTGCATATTTGCAAGCTAATGTTTTGTCAGCTTATGTATTTTTAGCACCTGCAATTGTCGCAGGTATTGTCACATTAGGCGTTATGCAACAAATTATTAGAGCTTTTGGACGCGTTGAAGGTTCAATGCAGTATTTATTAAAGGCTTGGCCAACAATTATTGAATTAGCAAGCGTATATAAACGACTTAGAGAGTTCGAAGCACAAATAATAGAAAATGAAAAAAAATAAAATCAATATTTATAAAGTTATAGAGCCTATATTATGGTAAATCTTCCTTTCTCTATAGGAATTTTAAGTTGGAAAGGTTACGATAGTTTACTAAATTCGCTTCGAACATATGAGAAGAATGGTTTGTCGAGATTAACAAGTCATAGATATGTTTGTCTTCCAGAGTATGAAAAAGAAGGAATAGAGATTGCTCGTAAATTTTCTTATGAGCCAATATTATTTAAAAAGAACCTTGGTATTCTTGGTGGATTTAAAGCTTTAGCAGAAATAATGCCATCAGGTCCTATTTTGTTATTAGAAAATGATTTGCCATTAATCGAGGATCAAAATGTAACATTTGATCAAATTCAAAATTCTATAAAATTATTGTCTAATGATAATGTTATACAAGTAAGATTAAGGAGTCGAAAAACACCAGGTAAACCATTTGTTGGAACTAAAAAATATCAGAGATATTGGTCAAACAATGTAATGTCTTGTATTCTAAGAATTTTAAGGCCTAACAAGGCAAAGCGCTTGATAGGAACTGCTACTTATGTAATAGAAAATCCTGTAAGACGTCATCCAGATTATATTAAATCTTTATCTCATAGTTATTTTAGTGTATCTAGTTCTGTCTTGAATTGGGCTAATTTAGCCATATTAGTAGATAGAGACAAGTTCCTTAATGTAATTATAGAAAAAGCTGAAACAGTTTCTTCCAACAAAAAAATTAATGGATTTAAAAACATTGAAATTGAATTAAATTCTGTTTGGTGGAGAAAACAAAATTTTGAAATAATAGTGGCACCTGGCTTGTTTACTCATTTTAGAGTTTCAGATAGAGGATACTAATTAGTTTTTATTTTTTTTATCACTTGATGTGCTCTTCCAATAGATAAAGAATTACTTGGAACATTTTTATTAAATACGCTGCCCGCTGCAAGCGTTACATTATCTCCTATTTTGATAGGAGCAATTAGACTAGAGTTTGATCCTATAAAAGAATTGCTTCCAATTTTTGTTTTATTTTTCTTTTTCCCATCATAGTTACATGTAATAGTGCCTGCACCAATGTTGGTTGATTTTCCAATTTCGCTATCACCAACATACGACAAATGATTAATTTTCACTTGCTCTTTTAATTTACTATTTTTAATTTCAACAAAATTGCCAATTTTAGATTTTGGGCCAATTATTGCTTTTCCTCTTAGTCTAGCAAAAGGTCCAATTACACTGCCTTCTTTTATTACACTATCTTCTATATGTGAGAAAGAAAGTATTTCAACTGACTTTTCAATATTTACATTTTTTCCAAAAATTACATTAGGGTGAATGACTACATCTTTACCTATTTTGGTATCAAAATTAAAAAAAACTGTCTCTGGAGCTATTAATTTGGCGCCATTTATCATCGCTTTATTTCTAAGAAAATCTTGAGAAATTTTTTCAGCCTTTGATAATTCAATTTGATTGTTAATACCTAAAATTTCATTTTCATTTATTTCAATAAAATCAATTTTTTCTTTGTTTAGGAAAGCTAACTTAACAATTTCAGTTAGATATATTTCTTTAGTAAGTTTATTACTTTTAATTTTATCAAGATAATTTAAAATTTCACTGTTTATTGCTATTATTCCACCATTACAATATTCAGATTTTATTTTTCTTATTTTTGCATCTTTTTCTTCAACTATTTCTGAAG
>Ga0209711_10000916_pt1 | contig 30005 bp, 35 predicted proteins | sample ArcticOcean_MG_C_7_FD_187441 | JGI IMG/M metagenome (GOLD analysis project Ga0209711, IMG submission 187441) | Marine microbial communities from western Arctic Ocean - ArcticOcean_MG_CB11_88 (SPAdes) (version 2) | ecosystem: Environmental > Aquatic > Marine > Oceanic | place: Arctic Ocean...
AAAATTAAACGACTTTGATATTTTAATTGCATTATTTATTATATCTGGGTCGTAATTATTCATTTTTAATATTTCCAATGCAACAAAATCCTGCGATATTCCCTTTTTAATTTTATATGGAAATAATAACTGTTTTTTATTATCTCGTTTAATTGGAAACATAAAATTTTTATATCCAATTTTTTTAGCATAATATGGTAATTTTTCATAATGTGTTGTTATAATTGAACATGTATTTGAATAATCATTTATTTTTTTCATAATTGCAGCTGATCCTGCATAACCTTCTCTATAATTAGTAGATGAAAATAATTCATCTAAAATAATAAGTGATTTAATTTCATTATCTTTAATGGATGTAATAATTTCTTTACATTTATACATTTCTGCTTCAAATAATGACTGTGAATTAATTGTATCAGGTGTATTTAAATGTGTTCTAATATAATCAAATGGTGTTATTTTTGCATATTTTGACCTACAAATCCCTAATGTTTGGGCTAATATAATATTTGAAACCAATCCCTTTATAAATGTTGATTTTCCAGCAGCATTTGGTCCTGTTATCATACAATTTTTACCCTTTAATTTAATATTATTATAGACTGGGCTGATTAAAGATGGGTGTGCCATTTTCTTGAATATTATAACAGGTTTTGTGCTATTAGTAAATTTAGTAAAACAATAATCTTTATCTGTTAATTTTTTAATATTATAAATAACGTCTATATCTCCAATGATATTAAACATTTCAATAAATTTATCATAATTTCTATATTTGTTAACAAAGTATAATATGTTACCAGTTAACATAAATGTTTTAATTTCTTTTGGAATATTTTTAAGCTCATTTATTAATTCATTAATACCCTCTATCTGATAAAACTGTTTAAATTTGTCATAAATATTTATAACTTCATTTATGAATTTATTTAAACATATAATTTTTTTTTGAAAAATATTTATTAATTTTTTTAAATCATATGCTTGTCTAAAATTTTTATAAACCGAGTATAAATAAATCCCAACATATAAAATTGTACTGAATAATCTTTTTGGGTCTTTTAACCCTGTTGCATAGTTTTTAATCATTTCATAAAAAAATGAAAATGGCAATTTAAATCCATATACTCTTAATAAAATATATGGAATAATAATACTTATAATTGGACCCAATATATTTGTAATTGGATAAATATAAATATTATAAATAGAACTTATATTCAGTGTAATTTTATGTGAATTTAAAAAATTATTTAATTTTTCGATAGGTAAATTAAAATAAAGTTGTTCGAGTATTGATTTAAAATTTTCATCTATCTTTTTAAAAAACCATAACACACTATTAGAATTTTCACTTATATTTTTAAAATTGATCTTTATTTTATTTTTTTTTATATATTTAATTGTTTTTTTTATCTTATCTATTTTATTTTTATCATATTTATAATTTATTAATTTTTTTTGAAGAATATTTTTACCAAATATTGTTTCTGTTAAATTGATGTCTTTTAATATTGTATTATCTTCTTTTCCTTCATAATTTGTTAAAAAATTTAATTCTTTTAAATTGGGGTCAAAATTAATTTTAATATCCATAAGTTTTTTTAATTCATCGTCAGATAATAAATAATTTTCAATTTCTTCTAATTGTTTTTCATTTGTTTTATTTTGAGGAATCATCTTTATATTTTAAAAATATTAAAATACGAGGAACTAAACTATAAAATTTATATTATATATATATATAAATGTTCTTAAAAATTAAAGTTACGTCAGAATACAAAAATATAGCAAATGATATTTATCATGCATTTATTGTATTATTTGTAATGCATATTGTTATGTCAATGCATTATAATGGCAAAGCACCACCAAGTCTTGGATTATCAGGAGGATTGTTTAATGATGGATTTATTATTACATTATCATCTTTATATTTGGGTATTTTTGCATATGAATTGGTTTTTAAAAAGTTAGTCGTTTTTATTTAAGGTTCTATTTTATTTTTTTTATAATACAATATAATACAATGAGTATTATGAATATAAACAATATGAAACTTAAACTTTATAAAGAAGAAGATGAAACAAATGAACAATTTAATACAAGACAATTATTTATAAAAAAAGCAAATCCAAAAAATGAAACAGAATTAACCAATATAGTAAGATTATCTTTTATTTACCGTAATATGGTAACACTTGGATGTAAATACACTTCTAAATTGGAAAAGCAAATTACTGATTATTTATTATAATATGATTATATTATATGAAGGGTGATTATATAATAATATTATTAGTATTATTATTATTTCTATGTAGTGTAAAAGAACATTTTATAATTAATCATGAAAATAAAAAATGCCCAAAACCATGGAATAAATACCAAACTTTATTAGTAGATAATAAATGTAAAATTAGAAAATCTTATATGTTATATGATGCACCAGAAATATGCTGTAAAAACAAATTTACATTTAGAAATCAGCCCGAATCTGATTGCGAAAAAGGAGATAATTGCGGGATTTGTAAAGAAAAAAATAAATTATATAAAATGAGAGGAAATATTTATTACCCATATAAAAAATTTATAACATATTGTAGACCGGGTACAAAAAATTATTGGAACTCGAAAAAACAATCGGTGTTATAATATATATGTATATGTTTATTATATCAATAATTATATTTGTATTATTAATTATTATTGATTATTATAATTATTCTTCAATTATAGGAACATTTTGTAAAATTCCAAAATATTTATTTATGGTAGTTGCAATAATTATTTTTATGCAAAATATGTACGATGGAACAGAAACAAATAATAGTTTTTTCAAAAATATGAGAAAAATTAAATCAATAAATTAATATGTAATAAATATATATATTAATGAATACCAAAGAGAAATTATCATTAACAATATTTATTCTTGTTGCTGTATTTTTGATGTTATTTTTAGCATCTTTTATGACAGGAAAACCAATACATGAAACAATTAAAAGTAGTGGTTTAGCAACATCATCCTTCTTTGCAACTTTACCAAAAGCACAATTTTTTTTCTATGGAATTATTTTATTAATAACGTCTATAATTATATTATATCACAGTGTTCAAAAAACATATGGGTTACCAGATGGTTCTATACAATTTTTAAAAAATGCATCAAATATTCAAGATTGTCGTAATCAATTTTCATATAAAGACAGGGATGGGGTTATAACAAATTACATTCCGGGAAAGGATATTCCACTAGTAAGTATGAAACAATTAACATATGGTTTTTGGTTATATTTATCAGGTTCAGATAATGGTGCAATGGAAAAATCAAAAATGTGTGGGAATGATTGGACAACATGCAATTTTAAAAAATGGAAACATATATTACACCATGGTTCGGCAATAGTAAAGGATGAAACAGATAATAATTATCATGCAAAGATACAGGCACCTGGGATTTGGTTATCACCGGTTGAAAATAATGTTGTAGTTATATTTAATACTCGGGGGACATCTAATTCAGAGTTAATAACATTAGAAAATATAGATGTTAATAAATGGATTCATATTTCAGTAAGTTTAAATAATAGTAATGTTTCAATTTACAAAAATGGTTATTTAGAAAAAAGTGTTATTTTAAAAGGAGAACCAATTATAATGAAAACAAGTAATATTTATATTGCAAATACGGGTGATAATAATAATGGTTTTGCTGGATTAATGTATAAGGGATTTTATTCAAATAATTCATTATCACAAAAACAGATTAAATATTTATTTGAAACACAAAAAAGTACAATTTTAGATTATTATAATAAACATATGAGATGGCTGATTTACCAAAAAAAATAATCTTGATATATTATATATTTCAATGAATGCTACAAAAACATCAAATTCAGGAAACAGTGTAGGAAATAAAATGAAATCAATGGGAAATACAGTTTATCATCACGCTCAATCAAACAAAGGATTGGTAATTGGGTTAATTGTATTAATTTTTATTGTAATTATAGTAATGTCAATTTATAGCGATAGTTCAAGTGAATACGCTTCAAAAAATCCAGTACTAGTTGACCAACCAACAAATGCTTTCACAAATAAAATTAAATCAAAAAAACCACCAAAAAATGCAAATCCATATGCATCAACTTATAGTTTATGGGTATATGTAAGTGACTGGAATTATAAATTTGGTAGTTGGAAAAATATTTTTGTTAGACAATCAAATTTTTCAAAAACAGGAAATATTGATTTAGAGCCTGGTATGTTTTTTTACCCAAAAACGAATTCGATTCATGCAAGAATTTCAACAACTGTTGACCCTAACGAAGGGTGTGATATTAAAAATATCCCTCTTCAAAAATGGGTACATATTGCATATGTATTAAATAATAGAAATGTAGATATATACATTGATGGTAAATTAGAACGTTCATGTGTTCTTAAAGGGTTGCCAATTATCAGAGATGATAGTCGAATTTATATTGCAAAGGATGGTGGTTTCTATGGACAAATTTCTAGATTCCAATTCTTTGGTTCTGCATTACGTCCAAATGATGTTATGAATCTTTACACTTCCGGTCCATATGATGGGAAAAAATATAATGTTAATTTTTTCAAAAGTGGTCAATTAGTTAAAATTAGAGATAAGATGGAAAAAGAGGGTAATAGTCTTGAAAATGATTTCTAAGAAATAAAAAATAATATAATATAATTATATATTATAATATGAATTACCAACAAATATTAATCATAGGAATTATTGTAATTACAGTTATCTATGTTGGATATACTGTTATTAATGATATGAAGAGTACACTTGCCAATGAACCTTGGCTAATTTATGGTACAAAATCTGCAAGTTCAAGTACAATTGTTGTACCAGCAGAAAAAGTACCGATGTCACAAGACGGGCAATATGGAATTGAATTCTCCTATTCACTTTGGATGTTTATTAACAGTGTTAAAGGAGATAAATACAAGCATGTTTTCCACAAAGGAAATTCAACAGCATATCCATTACAAGCACCAGGAGTATGGATTTATCCGAATGAAAATAAATTAGGAATTAATATGAATACATTTTCATCATTAAAAGAATCATGTGATGTTGGAAATATTCCAATGGGGAAATGGTTTCATTTATCAATTGTTGTAATGAATCATTATATAGATATTTATATTAATGGTGAATTAAAGAAACGATGCAAATTTAAAGGGCTTCCTAAACAAAATTTTGATGATGTTATTATTAATAATTGGGATGGATATGATGGTTTTATATCTCAGTTTAGATATTTTTCATATGCATTACCATATTATAAGATAGAACAAATATTAAAACAAGGGCCTTCACAGGCACCATGCAATGACACGGGCGAAGGTGTTCCTCCATATCTTGCAAGTGATTATTGGCAATCAACAGGATTTCCAGATTATACAGGTAAAATCGATACTAAATAATTTTTTTATCAATATATTATATATGAATCAGAATATTTGGGGTCCGCATATGTGGTTTACTTTACACACAATATCTTTTAATTATCCACTTTATCCAACAAATGAAGAAAAAAAACATTATACAAGCTTTATTGAATCACTTAAATATGTTATACCGTGTGGCACTTGTAAAAAAAATTTTAAAAGAACTTTAAAACATCTTCCTCTACAATTAAATTCAAGACAGGAATTTGTATATTGGTTAATAGATATTCATAATGAAGTCAATTCTTTAACAGGCAAGAAAATAATGGATAGAAATAAAGTAATTAAATTATATGAAAAAAAATTAAACAAAAAAATAATTTTAGAATCAATAACTCCCAGAAAAGATAAAAAATATAATATTTTTAAAATACCAATCATAGGATTAATATTGTTAATCAGTTTTTTTTTATTAGTTCCAACAAAATATATTGACTCGCAATTTAATAGGTTAAAACAATCTTTAACATTTTTTTTAAATTAATTAATATTTCATTTTTTACAGTTTGATATGACCTTATCTTATTTAAACAATCTTTTATACCCATTAATTCAACTTTACTAATTTCTTTATACTGATCTTTATTATTATAATCAATAATAAAATTATCATCTTCTTTTATTAATTCGGCTAAATAATAATAATGACAATAATTTACATTATTTGTTGAAATGTAGTTCTCTTCGAGTGGTTTAATATTAATAATTTTATAATCTTTGTTTAATAAATTAGTTTCTTCTTCAAATTCTCTCTTTGCGCATTCAAAATTAGTTTCATGGGTTTTTCTTCGTCCCTTTGGAAAACCCCATTCAGTTTCAGAATAATTTGATTTTTCAACATTTTCTATAAATGATTTTAAAGAATTGAATTTTTTTTTACCATTTATATAGTCTTTTTTATAACGATTACACGATTTACTATCACACCAAATATATTTCCATAAAAAATCATAAGTATTATTCTTAATTAATACAATCTCTTCATTAGTCATTAAACTAAATATTTGTTTAATATATTTTTTATTATTATATTTACCTCTTAAAAATTCTATTAAATTTAATGATACTCTTCTTCTTATTAATATTATTTTTACTTCATTGTTTATAAATTCATTGATATTTTTAATATTCAGGTTATTTTTTTTATTATTAACAAAATTTTTATATATTTTAGTAAAATTATAATTATTAATTTTAATACATATTATTCCATTGCTTATTACAGGATATTTACATTCTCTATATACATGTCCATATTTTCCACAATTGCTACAATAATTATTTTCTAAATTATTCATCTAAATATTAAAGATAACAAATATTTAAGTAATAATAAAATATATATTGATAATTATTATAATGGTAAAGATTAATGTTAAAAATTATACATATTATCCCGAACTAACAGATAATAAATTCCAAGAAAAAATATACAATAAAAAAGAATTTTTTGAACATAGAATACCAGAAGAAAAAAGAAAAATGGAACAAATTTGTAAACCAACAGAGTTTGACCTATTCCCTCAACAAAAATTTTTAAAAAATTTTTTATCAATCAATACACCTTATAATGGAGTTTTAATATTTCACGGAGTTGGTGTGGGGAAAACATGTGCTGCAATTTCAATTGCCGAGAATTTTGTTGATTTTGTTAAAAGATACAAAAAAAAAATATTAATTCTATCAAGTCAGTCTCTTAGAGAAAATTTTATCAAAACAATTTATGATATAGATAAGGAAAATTTAAAAAAATCAAGTGATGATATTACTCAATGTACTGGAAATAAATATATGTTAACTGAAAATGATAAATTTTTAACTAGGGATCAAAAAATTAGAAAAATAAAAAGAAATATATCAAAATCTTACCAATTTATGGGTTATGGTAGATTTGCAAATGATGTTAAAAGAAAGACGGGGTGGAATGGTAAAAAAAAAGATTTAACAAATGAAATGATTAAAATAATTAAAAAAGAATACTCAAATCGTATAATTATAATTGATGAAATTCACAATATTAAGAAAAAATCAAATTCAAGTGATAATGATAGACAAGTAGCTTTAATTTTGACAATGGTGGTTACTGTTGTAAAAAATTTGAAATTAATACTTATGTCTGCTACCCCAATGTATGATAAACCTAAGGAAATAATATTTATATTGAATTTGTTATTACTTAATGATAATAGAAAACCACTCGATACTGCAAAAATTTTTAATAAAAACGGATTTTTAAAACCAGAAGGAGAAAAAATATTAGAAGAATATTCGAATGGTTATGTATCATATTTAAGGGGTGAAAATCCAGCAACATTTCCACTTAAAATATTCTCTCAACAATCAAAAATTTTAAATTATACATATGATATTAATGGGAACATAATATTACCAGAATTACAGATTGAATATACAAGAATGATAGATTGTCCAATGACCAAATATCAATATGAAATGTATAAGGAGGTTGACAGTGAAAGAAAAAATTCAATAGAAGATATTAATTTAAATAATGATGATTATGAAAATGGTCTTGACAATATTAATAATCATACCAATGTAGTTAAAATAAATAAGATTAAATCTAATGTATTTACAAAATTAATACAAATTTCAAATATAGTATTTCCTCTTAAAAATGGAGGATTTACTGATGGTATAAGAGGGTTTAGTGATAATGATAATGGAATGGGTGCTTTTTATATTAATAAAAAAAAAGGGAAAAAAACAGTTCAATTTAAATATCAAAATCATGTCCTAATGAATTATGGGACTAAAAATGAAAAACCTTTTATTGATACAAAATATTTATCTGATTATTCATCAAAATTTGCAAAAATAATTGAATTTATAAAAAAATCAAGTGGTCCTGTAATTATTTATTCAAGATATATTAGAGGAGGGGTATTACCACTTGCTCTCGCATTAGAACAAAATGGTGTTCAACGATATTTATCTGGGAATGAACAACCATTATTAAATTATTCTTTTAATAAAAAAGGGGGGGGTGGAATATCTGAACCAATCTCTTATAAAGATGGGACACCATTATCAAAATTCAAAGGAGTGTCAAAATTCAAACCAATGAAGTATGCAATTCTTTTTCCAGATCAAGATTTTGTTAAAACAACGCCACCAAAAATCGCAGAAATTGTCAATAAAAAAAATAATATTTATGGCAGTGAATTAAAAATAATTATTGGGACACGAGTAATTTCAGAGGGAATTGATTTTAAGAATATGAGACAAATACATATAGTTGAGCCATGGTATAATCTTTCAGTCAATGAACAAATTGCTGGTAGAGGAATTCGTAATTGTTCTCATGTTAATTTGCCAAAAGAAGAAAGAAATGTAGAATTATATCAATATGTTTCGACATTACCAAAAGAATTAAAAAAAGAATCGGTTGATATTAAAAATTATAGATTATCAGAAACAAAGGATAAACAAATTAAAAAAGTTGAAAGAATACTAAAACGAACTGCATTTGATTGTTTATTAAATAAAAATGCAAATATTATTAAAAATAAAAAAGAAACAATAATAACTTCGTTGGGAAAAAAAATTAAAGTAGTAAATGGGTTACAACCATATTCAAGGGAATGTGATTATATTAAAGATTGTTCTTATACTTGTTTATCAAATAATATAAAATCTAAAAAAGATACAAGTACCTATACAATTGATTTTGCAATTGATGATATTAAAAATGCAAAAAAAATAATTAAAAAAATGTATAGATATAATTATGCATATACTATTGACCAAATTCGTAGTAAAATAAATAAGTCAATTCCATCTTTACAAGATTTATATATTTTTATTGCAATTGATGAACTATTAAAATCTAAAAAAGAAATTATTCAAGACAAATATGATAGAAAAGGATATTTGATCTACAAAGGCGACTACTATATTTTTCAACCAAGTGATATTAATTATAATAAAATTCCGATGTATTATAGAGAAACTCCATTAACATATAAGGTAGAAAAAATTGATATAACTGACCATATTTATAATCAAGAAGAAAATAATCAAAATAATGATAAAATTATAAAAAATATTACTCAAATGATTAATACACAATATGATAAAATATTAAAAAATAATTTTAAATTTTTAGAATCAACTTTTTCAGAGAATAATTATAAATTATTGATAATTGAATATATTATTGGTAGATTATCGTCAAAACAATTTATATTTTTAATTAATAATTTATTTAATTCAAACGAAATGGATATTAAATTTAAAAAAGAAATTTATACAATATTAAAGAAACAAATTATTAATATTAATAAAATAAATGCAATTATGATTGACGGAAAATATTATTGTTTTTCCAATAAAAAAATTAAAAAATGCAGTGTTGATCATAAAAAAAATATTATAAAAATTATGAAAAATAAAAAAAAAATAGAAAATTCAAAATTATATGGTATTATTGTAAAAAAAAAATTAAAAATTATAGATGTTAGGAAATATACTGGTGCAAGAACTTTAAATAAAAAATTCTCAAAAAGATCTGAAATTACAGGTCGAATGTGTGTAACTTATAGTATTGATGAAATATCTGAAATTGTTAAATATTTAAAACTTAAAAATGTCAAAAAGAAAAAAAAGAATATGTGTTTTGGAATTGAAATTATGTTAAGACATTTTGAAAATAATGATAATAAATTACGACATTTTCATAAGAATTTTTAATTTCACAATTATATAATTTTTATTTACATTCAAATGAATTTTTAATTTTAATTTTATTTTTAATTTTGCTATTATTGTATTTACATTATTTTAAAAAAAAGTGATATATTTTATTATAAATATAATATATTATATAACATAATATGAGTTTGAAACAAAATAATATATATAATAACGTTACACTGTGTAAACAAATATTTATACCCCCAGCAATGTTAAATAAAAATATTAAAACTGAAATTAAAAATGAGTTAAAAAAAACATTTGAAGGTAAATGTACAGTAGAAGGTTTTATTAAAAATGAATCAATTAATTTAATTAGACGTTCAATTGGACTTTTAACGGGTTCTAATTTTAAAGGATATACAACATATAAAATTGTTTTTTCAGCAGATATATGCAATCCTGTTAATGGAGAAAAAATTAATATAGAAATTATAAATATTAATAGATTGGGGATATTGGGAGAAAATGGACCATTATCAGTTATTGTACCAAAAGAATATCATGAAAATAGAGATGTTTTTAAAAATTTACAAATCGGTGATTTTATTGATGTAGAAATTGTAGGTAAACGTTTTGAAATGAATGATAATAAAATTTCAGTTATTGCGAGAATTAGTGGAGATGTAAATAAAAAGAAATTCATTATTAAAAAAATTAAAACAAATAATAGTAAAACGAATAATAGAATTAATAATGATATTGATAATGAAATAAGTCAGGCAGAATCTGATGAAGAAAATCTAACAAATGATTATGGGTTATCTGATGAAGAGATGGCAGATGATTTTAAAGAGCTGGGAGACTCATCTGATTCAGAGTATTTATCCGACGAAGTTGATAACAGTGAATTAGATGAAGAGAACGAAGATTAAGTTATAATTTAATATTTTTTTTTATTTTGTTTAATTAATGGAAGCTAAAATAAAGTTTATAATGGAGTATATTCGTGAATTAAATAAAGATGAATATATTGAAATATTTAATATTATAAATAATAATAATATTCCTTATTCTCAAAATTCCAATGGAATATTTGTAAAATTAATAGTGGATAATGATTCAAATAGTAAAATTAATAATAATGTTCACTTTACCGATGAAGAAAAAAATGAGAAAATTTCTAATAAAAAAATAATTCAAGAAGTTTTTTATTATATTAATTTTTGTATTAAAAATAATAAATTATTAGAGTTAAGAGAACATAAATTAGATTCGGAAAAAAAAAATTTAAATTATAATTTTAAAAGTATTAATAAAAATCCAATTGAAACCAATGATGAACCTATTGATAAAAAAAAAGATTATAAAATGATTGGTGATAAAATTATTTTAAAAAAAATAAAAATAAAATACTCTTCTGCTAAAAATAAGATAATTAAAAATTATAAAGATATGTCACAGCAACTTGTTGTACAACATTATTCAAGTAAATTAACAAAAAAAAAGAAAACTATTAAAATTGAACAAACATTAGATATGGAATATAGCGAAGATGAGGCTATTATTGAAGATGACATTGAAGATGACATTGAATTAGATTATTCGCAATGAAATAAAAAAAAAAAAGAAAAATGTTTAAACAAATATAACTATTTAATATTAATTATGTTTGAAAACTTAGTATCACACATCCAACAAAACTATAAACAAGAAAATATAGATTTTTTTAATAAATTATGTACTGGTAGAATTAAAAAAATTAAAAGAAAAAAAAAGAAAGAATATGATATCACTTTAAATGATTATAAAAGTGATATTCCATGTTATAATGATTTTTATATATTAGAAACACAAACAAAAGATTCTTTTATTGAATCAATATTAATTCATTTATACAAGAATTTTTATAATTTTGATTTAAATGAAAAAAAAAGATTAATTATTGAATTTCGTAAATATTTATCTTATAATATTTCAACATTTTTAAAATCTAATAAAAATATATCAAGGAAATTTGGAAAAAAAGGATATTTACAAGAAAAATTACTTAATTTTTCTAAAATATTGATTAATGAACCATATATAAATAAATATATTGCAAATTTAATGAATATTAATATTTATGTATTCAGTGATAAATGTGTAAATGTAGATTATTCGGAAAAAGAATTTGTAAGTAAATTTAAACCCACTTTATTTTTAGAATGTAAAAATGATGATGGAATTAATAAATTTAATACTCTATCACATCATAATTTTGAATTATTAAAATATTCAAATAATTTCGGAAAATTATTAGATAATTTATTTAATAAATATGGAAATAAATATATTATTAAACAAAGTATTCCAAAACAAGAACCAAAACAAGAACCAATTAATGAACCAATTAATGTTAATAAGATGAAAGTAACAGAATTAAGAGAATATGTTGTACTATTAGGAATTAACATTAAAAAAAAATCAGAAAAAACAAATAAAATGATTTTCAAATTAAAAAATGAATTATTAAGTGATATTCAAAAATTAGACAGTATCAAAACCATTTAAAAAAATATTATAATAATATATTATTATGAATATTTCAAAAATAGAATTCGAAAAACTTAATAACCTTTTAAATAATTTTAAAAAATCAAAAGAAACTGAATTAGAAGCAACAATATGGGGAGATACATTTAACAATAAAATTCTACACGGAAATTTTATGACAGTTATTAATTATTATACAGAAATACTGGGATTAGAATATACGAGAGAATATGTATTAAATATTAAAACAGCATCTTCAAATATTAGAACATCAATACATGGAATAAATAATATTAAAATGTATTGGTTAAAAAATAAATTGACATCAGGAATTTTTATCAGAAAAAAAAAGAAAGATACATTAGAATTAAAAGATTATGGTATAAGATTTAATTACAATGATGAACAAAGAGTTGATAATAAATCAAAAAATATTAATAACAGTAGATTATTAGACCAAAATGAAATGAAATATTATAGATATAAAGATATAATCTCAATTAAAATAGGAGATTTCAGATTAGATCTAAGTTCAATTAAACAATGTCATGGCAAAAGCTTTAAAGGTTCTGGGTGTTTAAAAGAACATAATACATATGAAATTGAGGTAGAATTAATTAATAAAGAATCTAACAGCGAAGATAACAATTTAAACGAATTTATGGAAATAACAGGTTCAATTGTAGCGTTATTACAGGGTGGAATTTCAATTTTATCATTAAGCGAATCTAAAAATATTTTAAATCAATATTATAAATTAGTTGGAATAAAATCTAATAATTCTTTTAATAAATTTGTAAGTGCAAATCCTGTATCGCTAAGTAAAGTAAACTTAATTAATACAAAATCAGTTGTTAATATTTTGAAAAATTATGCAGTTACATATAAAGCAGACGGACAAAAACATTTTTTATATTATTATGATAATAAATCATATTTAATTGATACTAATTTAAATATTAAGGGAATTGATTTGGTTTTATCAAATACAAATAATACATTGATTGAAGGTGAATATATATCTGATAAAAATTTATTTTTAATGTATGATATTTTATTTTATAATGGAGAAGATGTTCGAAAAAGACATTTAAATTTGCCATCAAAAGAAAAACTAAAAAAAGATAGAAAGTTAAGTAGAATTGAATTAATTCAATCTCTTTATCAAAATTCAGAACAAAATGATTTAACAATATCTGTAAAACCATATAAATATGGCAATAATGAAAAAATTTTCGAAGAAGCAAAAAAATTATGGGATGATAGAGAAAATTTAAATTATTATGTTGATGGATTAATTTTTACACCAATTACAGAACATTATCCACTAAGAGGAGGAACATGGAAATATTTATTTAAATGGAAACCTCCTGAGTTAAATTCAATTGATTTTTTGGTAAGATTTAAAAAAGACGATGATGGAAAAGATATTGTAACACCATTATTTGAAAATGATATTGAAAAAACTGTTAAAAATTATAAAACATTAATATTATTTGTTGGAAAAAATGATGACAAATTTAATAAAGAAAATAAAAAATGGGAGAAAAAATTAATTGCGAGTGAATTCAATCCTGATAGTGATAATAGACACTCAATTGCTAAAATTTTTACATCTCCGAATAATAAAATTTATACATCAGATGCTTTAACAGGTGAAATTGATGAAATAAAAGATGATACAATTGTTGAATTCACTTATGACAAATATTGCGATGAAAATTTTGGATGGAACCCAATTCGAGTCAGATATGATAAAACAGAAAAATATAAGAGTGGGAAACCAATCTTCGGAAATTACGAAGATGTTGCAAATGATATTTGGGAAAAAATAAATGATCCAGTTACCGAATATATGATTACTACGGGAGATGTACCAGAAACATCAATCAAATATTATTCAAACACAAATAATAATAAATTTAATAAAAATAGTAGATCACAATTACAACTATTTCATAATCAATATATTAAATCGCAACTAATTGAATCTGTAAGTCCAGGGAAAAATAAAAAGAAATTTGAAGGCGAGCTACTGGATTTGAGTTGTGGCAAGGGGGGTGACTTACCAAAATGGAAAAAAGCCAATTTAAAACGAATTATTGGAATTGACATAGATAAGCCTGGATTAAGATATGCGATGAATTTTTATAAAAAATACCCAAGACCCAAACCAAGTGTATATTTTGCATGGGGAGACAGTTCAAAATTGATATTTCCGAATTATGATGCTGGATTAGATGATATGTCTAAATTGCGATTAAAAGAATATATACCTAATAAATATAATTTTGATATTGTTAGTGTGCAATTTAGTTTGCATTATTTTTATGGTGATAGAAAATCAACTGAAAATATTATTCAAAATATTCATGACAATCTTAAAAAAGGTGGGCATTTTATTGGGACGTGTTTTGATGGAAAGACTGTTTTTGAAAAACTGAAAAAAAATCCTTTATTGGAAGGGAAAGATGGAGATAATATAAATTGGAGTATTCAAAAAGATTATAAAATAAGAACATTCAATGATAAAAAAGATTTTTTTGGTAAAAAAATTAAAGTATATTTTAAATCAATTGGTCATACACACATTGAATATTTGGTGAATTTTGAATATTTTAAAAAAATGTGTAGTAAAGTTGGATTAAAATTAGTTTATGTTAAACCATTTAGTAAAATATACGAAGAGATGAAAGAAACAAATAATAAATATGAATTGACAGAAAGTGAAAAAGAATTTAGTTTTTTAAGCATAGCATTTGATTTTGTAAAATTGTAAATATATTTGTTGGTGAACATAAATATAACTAAGTACTTAAAAGATTGGTAATATTTTATATTTATGTTCAACAACAAAGTATTTACTTTAAATAAAGATGAAAATTATAACAAAGGAATCATATATAAAACAATGTCAAAAGAAATTTCTTTACTTAAAAATAAAATAGATGATTATGTAGATGTATGGGAGAAAATTAAAAAAATATCAAATCCGTATGAATTAATTTATATTAATTATAAAGATGGAATTTCAAATGTATTTCCAATTAGTAGATCTTTCTTTAAAATGATTGAATTATTAAATAAATATGAATTACTTGAAATTGGTTATAATAATATTGCATGCTTGGCAGAGGGTCCTGGTGGTTTTATAGAGGCACTAGATTATTATTCTAATATTAATAATATAAAAATTAATGTACATGGAATAACATTATCGCCTATTAATAGGGGTATCCCTTCTTGGAAAAAAATTTATAATATTGAAAATACAAATAAAAAATTATCTGTTACATATGGTAATTTGTATGATAAAAATGATTTAATTAAATTTAGAGACAGTTATTTTTTAAAATATAAGGCATCATTGGTAACAGCAGATGGTGGGATTGATTATTCTGCTGATTATAATAAACAAGAACAATTATCATATAAAATAATTTTTTCAGAAATAGTAGCTTCATTTATGATTTTAAAAACAGGGGGAAATTTTGTATGTAAAATTTTTGATATATTTTCAGTTGTAACATTAAAACTATTAAAACTAATTGATATGTATTTTGATGATTTTAAAATTGATAAACCAAAAACAAGTAGAGTTTTGAATTCAGAAAAATATATTATTGCGACAGGATTTAAAGGAATTGAAAAAAAAGATTTAAATAAACTAATCAATTTAATAGAGAATATGGATGAAAATACTATTAATATAAATGAACTTAAACTGGATAATAAATTTATTCATATATTGCATACAATAAATGATTTAATATGTGGAAAACAAATTGAACATTTAAATTTTGCAATAAATCTTGCAAAAAATAATATTTCTAATAAAAATAAAACTGAAATTATAAATGAACAGATTGAAAATGCAAAAAAATGGTGTATTAATAATAATATACCATTAAATATAAAAAGTAAATATTTACTATAATTTTAGTTTTTCTCTATTTTTGGTTTAACATATTCATCATAATATCTTTGACCCATATAAAGTGATGCATCTTTATAATCAACTTCTTTATTAGTTACCTTCTCTCTGACTTTCAACATTTCAATTAAACGTGGAAAATCAAAATTATGTGGATCATCTGCAATAAGATTTACAAGTGCTGGATATCCTTCATAAAAATCTTTATATTTTTCAGAAATTTTTGCTCTATTTGAACCATTTTGTTTACAAAATTCTATAACTTCTGCAACATTTTTTAAAATTTTATCATTCGTGTCATTATTCATTATATATATATTATATATATAAATAATATATGGATTATAAACGATTGTTAATCATTTTATTAATTATTATAATTCTAAGTTGCATTTTTAAAAAATATAATAACATAGAATCTTTTGAAGATTATTCGGTTAATTTAAATAATGTTGATGAAATATATGCAAAACTTTATAATATAGTATTTAACGAAAAATTAATTTTAGAATATGATGTTGATAAAATCAAAAAAACATTAACAAATGAAAGTGTTATTTTAGACGCAGGAACTGGTACTGGTAAATATTTTGAATACTTTTTTAAAAATTATAAAATTGTTGGTGTTGATTTATCAAAAGAATTATTAAAATATGCAAAAATTAGATGTCCAATTGGTGATTTTATGGTAGGTAATTTAAAAAACAGTGAATTATATCCGAGTAAAAAGTTTTCTCATGTTTTATGTTTATTAGATACTTTATATCACAATGATTATAAATCACAAGCAATTATATTAGAAAATTTTCATAAATGGTTGAAACCAGATGGTTATTTATTTTTACATGTTTTAAATTATAATAAATTAATACCATCCCCTAGAAATTATAGTACTTTATATCTGGATGATTATAAAAATGTTCATGCTTATACTGAATTTGATAAATTTAATCATGATGGATACTTTATTAGAAAAAATGATTATGTGATTTATAGAGAAAAATTTAAAATGAATAATAATAATAATGTCAGATTTCAAAATACAAAACTCTATATTCCAAAAATAAAAGATAAAATAGTTAAACAATCAATGGAAGCAGGTTTTGAAGTTAAAAACATATATAAAATGAACTTTTATGATGATACTGACTTAGAACTATATTTATTGAAGAAAAAATAAAAATAACCAATAATATTATGAAGAATATTATTATTGTTAGTTCAAAATCACACTATCCAAAAATCATGAAAATAAAATATGTCATTAAATTAGTATAATGGTTGTTTATAATATTATCAAAAATACAAATCCATCTGCTAAATCAGGTGTTATTGGTTCAACAAATACGGGAAAGGTTAAATTACAACATACTGTTACTGTTGATAGTGCTAATTGTTTATTAAAATATGCTGACTCTGAATTATGTTATAGTGATTGCTATTTAAAAAAATTTAAAAATGCAGAATATTGTTTGAGTATTCGCAATAATACGTGTGACGAAGATTGTTTAGAAAAATATAAATCAATTGATTATTGTACATGTATTAAAAAAGGAAAAAATGTTGAAAAATGTAAAAAAATATATTTAACCGAACATTTTAATGTTCCTGTCGATTACGACGAACTTAAAACAAATATTAAAAAATCAGTTATTATTGTATTATTATCTGTATTAATAATTTCATATTTTTGTAAAAAAAAAATATTTGGTTAATATATATAATATGCCAAGGAAGTCACGTTACACCGAAAAACAGTTTAAAAAAGATTTAAACCAACTTAATAAACTTATTGGTAACTTTAAAAGTTCCAAAGGAGGGGGGTCATGTTCCGCTCCATCAAAACAACAAGAAGATTTCACTCTTTTGTATGGTGGTAAAAATGATGAAAGAGATGAACCAGATGTTCGTTATTTTACAGTTGTTGAACTCAATGGGCGTAAAATTGAAAATGGAGGAAGATACAAAATCTCAAATCTTTACACCCGAGGTAAAAGAAAAGGAAAAATGCGCAAAAACAAACCAACACCAGGTGATGCAGCTGCAAAAGCACTTTCTAAATTTTGTAGAGACATGAAAACAAATAACAAGACCAAATGTCGTGTGACATTTACTCTTCAAGAAGTTACTCGTTCATCAAAAAAGAAATTATACGGCCCATACTATGGTTATTACAAAAAACTTGATAAACCAGTTAAACGTGTTGTTGTTAAAGATGGAAAGAAAAAAACAATTATTCAGAAATATAGACCAATGGTTGAAATTGCTGGAAAGAAATAAATAATTTATTATAATAAAATAATCTTTATTATAATTATAATGAGTAAAAATGATATATACCAAATCGTTGATTATCCAAGTCAGGGAGAAAATTATGGATCATATAAAGGAAAAAGTCCAGGTCAAGTTGCAAAAAAAGTAACAACATTTTTGGGAAGAAAAGCAGGACTTTATAATAAAAATAATAATAGTAAAAAATTTATTGTATTTACTATTGTTAATAATAGAACAAAAAAAGAATATAAATATACGGGAACAAGAGTGAAACTTGATAAACCAATAAAAATTTATATTAAAGACACAGAAATCGAATATAATTATAAAACGATTGTTACCAAATATGATAAAAATCACAATAATATGAACTAAAAATAATTATATATATATGGATAATATATATGTCTGATTTTTTAATAATTGACCACTTTAAATCACAACCAGATAATGTTCATCCAGAAATTGTGACAAATGATAATCACTTACCTATTAAGGCATCTCATAAAAAAATTGACCATTCCCATAAACAAAATGTTGAAAATTCATCATTTGATGAATTTGTACAAGAACCACCCCAGGAAGGAGGAGGTAAATTATACACTGTTAATAGCAATATTAAATTTAGAACAAAGGATAAAAATCCAGAAAAGATTGCTGCACAACTTGTTGCTCCATCTAAAAAAAATTGTGATTTTTTAATTAGTATGGGGAAAAAAGGTAAATTATTTAAATGTGTGCAAAAAAAAGGTAAAGTATGTAAGGTCACGCCTCTTTATAAAAAAAAATGATACAATTAATTTAATATTATATTTTATATTAAATTACAATGAATTTATCAGAAAATAATTGTAACAATCCTCTCGACGAAATGACGTCAGAGGAAATTTTAGATATAGCCTTAAAAGCATTGAAAAATGGAAAAGAGGATAGATTTAAGGAGTGTTTGCCACTTCTTAATGCAAATGGCATTGCAATTGCACTTTATACACTCGAACAGCAACACAAACTACCAGACCACATGAAACGAACGCCCGGAAAGCTTGTCCCTGCATACAAGGCAGATATGGCTGAGGAATTCGGTTTAGATGGTTTGACAGAGAAACAGCAAGGAGTGTTGTGTGCATTGTTGACCAACTTGCAACAGACAACGTCATCTGATGTTGTCAAAAAGTGGATTGAAGACTTCCTTACAGAAGAACATGATCCACTAGGACTCCTAACAATTCTATCGGCTTTGGTTCACATCAGAGATTACCGAGATGGGGGACTTGGACATAAGGACCATTCTCATGCATTCGTGCTACGATTGATGGAATTATACCCACACTTGTCGACATTGGTAACACGGTTATTGATTGATTGTGGGTCATTCATGTCCTTGCGACAATTACTTGGATGGAAAAAGGCGGACGGGTCTCGTATCCAGTCACCTAACTGTCTTTTGACTGCAATTAGAGTGGAGTGGTGGAAAGTGATGGTTGATCCAGAGCATCCGCAACATTCACTTGCAGTCAAATGGGCACCCCGTCTTAGAAGCGGAAAGCAGCGAAAAACATCAGATGGTAAGGAAACTGACAAGATTGTTCGTGCATTTTACAGAGAGTGTCCGATGATGTCGTGGGAAGAAAATCTTGTTGTCAAAATATTGAATACACGTGATGAGGCTGGAAACATTTGGATTGAGTCGGCAACAATAACGCCACTTAAACCAAAACGAATTAGACTTTGTATGGACCTCTTAGAACATTATGAAAATAGCCCAAGAAATGACCGTGACTATCGGAAATTGCTGACCGAAATGTCAAAAGCAATTGTTGACCGTGGCGGAGAATATACACTCCAACATCTACGATCTCATCACAATATTGATGGATTTGATGAACGGATTGACAAATTGGTGACTGATGGTAAAACAACAGCCTACGACCAAAGTCATGGTTACCGTTCGTCAAAGAGATCTCGTGATCAAAAGATTGAAGAAGGCTGGATTTACCGATACCATCAAGCAGTTGTTGAGTCTTACTTTAAAAAGGTTGCAGAAGGAAAGTCCGATATGGTCAAGACCGCTGGAACAACCGTTGCTAGTTTGGTAATGGGTTCTGGTCTTGATTGTACACATCGTCGAAATAAATTGTTTATGTATCCAAAAGCGGATGCAGCAACAAGGAATGCCCAAGCTACTAAGTGGCTTTTGAATCTTGTGAAGATTGTTAACGATGATCCCAAACTTGTTTCCCTATTGGGTAGCATCATATTGGACAGAAGTGGTTCAATGAACGATGAAGATGCAATCTTCTTTGCAACAGCTGCATCCATCATTTTTGCTGCATTGAAAACGTGGACAGAGATTGATGCATGGGAAGCACGTGGCAAAATTGGTCCAAAGACGATGCTTGGTCCAATAATCATCATCTTTGCAGAGTACCTCCAACCAATTGACCTTGGTAAAGAATTTGTTAACCACATTAGTGCACTCAGAAATGGGTTAGAACATGTGTTTGACTTTCTTTCGTTTGTTAAGATGGTTGTGGAGGAAAATAACAAGATGAATATGGGCTTTACCACGAACTTTACCCTTGTTCTTGGATATATTAACGAACGTCGCAATGAAAGGACAGAACTTCTTCGTAAATTGCATATTGATGAGAATATAATCGAGTCGATGCTTGGTCAAGCTAACATGTTCATTATGACAGACTGCGAGTGGAATGGTGATATATTCACAGACAAAACATTTCTACAACAACAATGTGGAAAATTTCCGTGGATGAAAGGCATGAAGATGGCAGTGTGGAACACACGATCAAGAGCATGTTTCAAATTGATCCCCACATCTGATGCAAAAGCAGATGATACTGGGATAAGTGTTGTGAGACTTGCGGGACAAAACTTGGAATCATTCAAGTTCCTTGCTCCAAATGGCGAGATGTTCATTAGAGGGGTTGTCGATAAGCGAACAAAGTCGTTCAATTTAGATACGCGACTAATAGATGCAATCAATGTTATGGGAGAAGTTCCTGTTGAGAAATTGTCTCCACAAGAGATACGACTAATTGATGCGCGTTCATTATTTGAATCACCCGCTTCTGCAAAGAAGTGTGAAGAGAAAAAGGAATGAATAAATAGATTATAATTTTTAACTTATTGTAGATAATGTTTCCTACACACTGCTTCATAAATATCTGATGTACCAACTTCTACTTGCTTATCATTTTTTTTAATTTTCTTTGAAAAATGAGCAGGTGTTCCGTCACCACATCTTTTACACAATGCCGACAGTTTTTTAACTGTGTTTGCATATGGTATTAATTTTAATACATCACCAAAAGGTTTTCTATTAGCATCACCATCAAGTCCAGCTGCAATAACCGTTTTATTATCTTCTTCAACCCATTTAATAATTATCTCATAAGCATCTTTAAAAAACTGCAACTCTTCAATTAAAATAACATCCGCTTCTTTAAAAGCATTTGCATATTTTTGTTCTACATCTATTAATTTGTCAACAATAATACATTCATCCAATATATTATCATTATGCGTGGTGATTTGTTTGCTTCCATAACGTTTATTGATTGGATGATTAATTGGTAGTATTACCTTGTTAATTACTTTGTAATTGTTTGAAATCCGAATAAGTTCAGTACTCTTACCTGCAAACATCGGCCCTATTATTAAATTTAAAAATGCCATTTTACTATTTAAGATATATAATTTATACTTTAAATAATCATTTTTTATCATTTTTATTCATATTAAATTCATTAAATTCGTGTGCAAGAGATAATGATATAATCAATGTAAAACAAGCCTTTAATTTGTATTGGAAAGTACCATTTAATGCTTTTTTACACATTTCGAATAAAATAGTTTCAACATTTGTTGAATTATTATTTTTATAATAATCATCCCAATAATGGAGATTTTGTACTTTTATTTTATTTCTTAATGTTTCTCTAAACATTTCATGTTCAACAATAAAATCATGTAAGGATGATATTAACTTTTTAATCTTTATCATTTTATTTGATAAATTAGAAAGAGAATTATTTTCTTTTAAAAAATGAACGTTATCTTCAACCAATTTTGAACATACTTTTAAAAAAGATAATCTATTTTTATTATAGTTATTTAAAAAAACAGGTTTATTATTGTCAAAAGACAACCATTCATTAAAAATATCCCCCCCTGTATTATCTGACTTGATAGGGGGTTTAATCAAACCTACAAATGTATTCATATTTTTATATAAATTGGTTTTCTCGTCCTTAATCTTATTTCTTTCTGTATTATTTGGTACACGAGTAGCATTGAGTAACCCTTTCTTTGTTGAAGAATTCATCACTTCTATATATAAATATAATATAATATATTCAAAAGTGTAATACGCTTAAAGAGATTAAGATATTTTTTATGTATATGCCAGAATCCCCCGCCCCCAAAAAAAGAGGAAGAAAGCCTAAGAAAAAAACTGAGGTAAAATTGGTAAAAAAAAGAGGAAGAAAACCTAAGAAGGTAGAGCCACAAGATGTACCAGAACTAAATGATAAAAAAACTTATATATTACATATTCCAATAATTGACAAAGATCTAATATCATCTGATGTTATTGTTGAAAATGAGCCAATACCTTATTGTCCAGATAATAATTTTTCAGAATATGTTGAAAAAAATATATTAGAATCAGATGATTCTTCTAAAAATATTAATTTTATGATTATTCAAGATTCAGATGAAAAAATATCTGACCCACATAATGATTATACATCATCTACTGATAAATATATAAAAAAAAATTTAAAATTAATAATGCCCGAATTTATTGAAAGCAATAGTCGAAAATCATGGCCAGTTTCTGTTAAAATTGATTGTCTTTGGTGTTGTCATTCTTTTAAAAATATTCCAATTGGACTTCCTCAAAAATATTTAAATGGAAATTTTTATGTTACAGGAAATTATTGTAGTTTTAATTGTTGTGCCTCATATATTTTTAATTCATTATTTGTTTCATGTCGGAAATGGGAAATGTTTTCTTTATTAAATCTTATGAAAAAAAAATTATTAAATATCGAACGATACGAAAATAAGATAAAGCTTGCACCACCAAGAGAGTCTTTGAAAAAATTCGGAGGATTTTATAATATACTTGATTTTAGAAAAGCATCTGTTTTAGAAAATAAAACATTTAATATTATCAATCCACCTATGATTTCAGTTATACCAAAAATTGAAGAAAATATTATGAACTATTCATTAAAAAATGAAGAATCATTTATCCCACTCAATAAAGAACTTGTTAAAAAAGCAGGTAGGTCACTTAAATTAAAAAGAAAAGAAAAATCAAGTAAAAATAAAAATACATTAAAGAATTATATGAACTTAAAAATTGTTTGATTTTTTTTATAAATGATATATTATATGGTATTGTGTAAATATAAAAACTTATTTGGCGAAGTCGGGAAAGGTGTTCATTCATATAGAATTTGTAATATCGCGATTGTTGATGTTCTAATGACTATATTAGGTGCATTTATTATACACTTGCTTACACATTATAATTTTTCTCTCATCCTACTTATATTATTTTTATTAAGCATCGTTTTACATCATATATTCTGTGTTAAATCAACTGTTGATAAATTTTTATTTAATTAAATTATTATTACTTAGATATGAAATAATATTATTATTAAATGAAGATTATATCATGGGATATTGGAATTATAAATTTAGCATATTGTATTATGGAAGACGAAAAAATATTAAAATGGGGTGTTATTGATATTAGAGAAAGTGAAGTTAAAAAAAAGAAAAAAAGTATTTTGAAAATTGCACCAATTCTTATTAATAAAGTTCATGAAGACCCTGACTTAATTGATATTGATTATGTATTAATTGAGAACCAACCCTGTATGAAAAATCCAGTAATGAAATCAATTCAAATGATATTATATACGTTTTACCTAATGTGCAAAGAAAAGAAATGTTCAGAGTCTTGTATTAAAGATATTTTTCTAATTTCAGCAAGCAATAAATTAAAAGTATATGATGGCCCAGTTATTGAATTAAATTATAAAACTTCTTATACAATTCGAAAAAAGAAGGCAGTTTTACATGCGAGGTACTTTTTGGAAAATAATTGTAAAGATGATGATTGTGAAGAAAATCGCAATTGGTTAGAATATTTTAATAGTAATAAAAAAAAGGATGATTTATCTGATACTTACCTACAAGGTCTTTATTTTATTAAAAATTTAAAAAAATATAAAATTGCTTAGAGCAACTATTTAATATTTTAATATTTATGTATTAAAATATTTTTGATTAATATCTTAGATATTGATTTTATTTTTTGATTAATATCTTAGATATTGATTTCAATTGCATCATTGGATTTTTTATTTCTTCTTCCATTTCCACCACTTCGCAAACTACTTAAAATATCATCAACTCCTTGTGGTCCTCTCATGCTTCTTGAATCTCCCGACTGGTCTGGTCTTGGGCCGACGGGAATATTACTTCTTGCATTTGATGATGCATTAATTCCCTGTGACATCATATTTAAAATTGGATTTGTGGGGGCAACACCCATGTTATCACCCATTGTATTTAATGTTGCCTGTGACAAATCTCGCATTAAATCTGGATTTCTTTTCAAGACTTCGTCTAAACTTGGTGCTGAACTTTTGAATAAAGTATTTGTTAAATGAAACATAAATGCACTTCCACCAACCATTAACATTAATTTTAACTCTGGTGCCATTTCAATACTATCATTATACTTATCATGTAGCTCCTCAAAAACTTCATCATAATCTGACATATTCTCCATTTGACTCTCAGACCATCCTCCTAATTTTACATCGAGAGGGTCAAACTTATCATTTAAATATTCTACACCACTAGTAATAGCCATTAATGATTTCCTATAAAATTTAATACTCTTATCAACATCTCTCTGTCTTTTAACCTTATTAAATTCATATCTAATATCATCAACATTTGATGCCATTGTATATTTTCTTGAAATTCGATAACCCTGTTTTTCTAATCTATCTAATCCATATAATAATTCCTGTTTTTCTTGCAAAATTTCTTCATAAGATTTTGGCATTTCTACTTCTGATGACTCATCACTTGCAATTGATTCAGCAATATCATTTCCTGATTGATTAAGAAAATCATTGTTATTTTCATCTTCACCATCTTCACCATCCTCTTCATCTTCTTCGCCATTAATTAAAAAATCCTGGCTATCTACATCACTTCCTGCATCACTTCCTGAGCTATTTCCACTTTTTTTTCTTGGATTTGATAATAAATCCAATCCTGCAAGTGGAACTGTTCTACCTAATATTTTTGGTGAAAATTGTTTATTTCCAATAATTTTAATATTATCATTATTTGCAGGCGTATCACTAATTATTGTAACCTTTCGAGGATCATTTACTAACTGAATATTGTTCATTTCTATTATATATTATAGAAACTATTTACTTAAATAATACGCATATTACTTATTTTTATTTTGATATTTTTTAATAATATTAAGTGCATTCATATATTCTGTTTTAGTTACTAATTTCTTTTTAATCATTTTTTGGGGAATAATACACATACTACTATCCTCTTTTAATAAATATGAAAAAATAATTATAAATCCCAAGGTAATTAAAAAAGAAATTTTAACATCGCGTGTTGCAATAAATGCAATACAAAAAACAATTCCTCGTCTTGCCAAGGAATTTTCAAATAAATCATCAAAAAAATCAGGAACATCTCTCATTATATGTCTTCCGCCCAAATTCATCATTATCATTGCAAGACCACTAAAAACCTTACTATTATTTAATATACTTAATGATTCCATATATACTATTATGAGATTAATTATTTATTATTTATATCTTCATCTAATTCTTTAAACATTCCATGCAACTCTTCATAATTAAATGCCTCTTTAATGTCACCCGAGTCTTCGCTTTTAAGATCATCTTGAACTTCTTCTTGAACTACATGGTCCAAATCTAAGTCATGTTCATATTGGTCTGTTTTAAGATCAGGATTTCCAATTAATTTTAAATTCTCAATTATTAAATTTGTTTTTGAAAAAATATTAGAACATGAGATTATTGTAATTATTAATGCAAATACAACAATTCTAATATCTATTTTATTAAAAAATAAATAAAATAATAATAAAATAATAATAAAAGGTATTGACTGTTTTTTCATTATTTTATTTAATTTTCTGTCCTCTGATAAGAAAAACATAACAAGAATTAAAGATAAAATTATCAAAATAGTTTTCATTATATATATAAATAAATATTAAATAATTAGTAAAATAACCTTGTATTTTTTTTCTGTATATAATATAAGAATGCCCAATATTAATTACTGCTCTCTCGAAGAAGTTTGGGGTAATAATAATATTAAGGAAGATATGGAAAATTATAATAATACTAAAAAAGATATTCATAAAACACAGCTAAAAGCATATGATGAAAGTCAAGAACTTTTTGATTCATCTGATTATAAAGAAATTGTTGAAATGTATAATAATGATGAAAAAAAAGATGAAAAAAAAGATGAAAACGCATTAACAAGCATTATTGAAAAGTTTTCAACATTATCTGATGATGAAAATAATAATGATTTAATATTACTTGTTATATTAGGTATTTTTATAATATTTGTAATGGATTCTCTTGTAAAACTCAAGGTTTCTTTTTAAATAACATACTCTTTAATGGAACATAATCATTTATAATTCTAAATTTTTCTGCATCTTCATTTGATTTATTATTTATTCCATGAGATTTCTTTGTTTTTGGTTCACTTAGTCCATTAAAATTAATCATCTTTGGTTGTTTTATTGAATTTGTAATTTTTATATTAGGGGTACGAGAATTTGTTCTTCTAAATCCTTCAAATTTATTATCATTTCTAAAATTCCAACTTGCAAATACATACGTTGGATAAATAAATGATGCACTAAATCCATTATCTTTTAAATGGTCTATAATGAAAGTAGCACAAAAATTCTTTCTAAATAAAGGCTCGCCAATAATAAAATCAGGAATAGTATAAATACAATATGATTGATTATTATCAGAACATGTCTTGATTTTTAAATAACACTTTTCTAAAATTCTTTTATATGTTGTATATTTATATCTATCTCTTTCGCCTTTATTCTTTTGAATTTGATTAACATTTATTGAATAAAAGTCATCCATATTATAATAATAATTTATATAAAAATATATTATTATTAACTTATTAAAGATGAATAATTATAAAACTCTTATACTTAGTGGTGGTGGTATGAAAGCAGTTTCTATTATAGGTACTCTTAAATATTTTGAAGAAGAAAATATTCTTAAAGATTTTAAAACGTTTATTGGGACATCTGCTGGTGCTATTATTGCATATTTGATTATTATTGGATATACTTCTAGTGAATTAACAGAAGTTATATCTAAAATTGACCCAAGTTGTCTTATTAAAAATAATATTGAAAACTTTTTTACTAATTATGGTGCATTTAATGTTTGTGACCTTGTTGAACTAATTGAATCAATGGCTAAACAAAAAAACACTACATTAAAAATAACTTTTAAAGAACACTTTAAAAAATTTCATAAAAATTTAAAAATAATTGGTACAAACCTAACCAAAACAAAATCTGAATGTTTTTCTTATAAAATAACTCCTAATATGAATATTTATAAGGCAATTGAAATTACTATGGCAGTTCCATATATTTTCTACCCAATTAATTATAATGATAATTTATATTGTGATGGAGGGATAAGTTGTAATGTACCATTCAAATATTCTAAAAATAAAAATGAATCGCTTGCTATTATATATAATATTCAAGAAACAACTAAATGTGATAATATTTTCTCTTACTTTTATGCCTTTGTTTCAATTGCATCAAATGATATTAAAATGCTTAGGAAATATAAATATAACTGTTTAAATTTATATCTGGATAGACACTCTGCATTTAAATTTAATCAATCTGAAAAAGATAAATTAGCATCTATTAACATTAATTACCTTCTAACAAAACAATACTTTAATCGTAGAAAAATATTATATAAATATTTTAACTTACTTAAAGAAGATAAACATATATTTATATAAGTTAAATGTCAAAATCAATTCTAAAAAAATCCCCTTGGCCACCAACCAAAGACCAAATCATGGATATAGCATCATCGGCATTAAATACATCGCAAGATAAAGATGTTAAAGTATTAGTTTATTGGGATAATCCAACAATAATGATATTTGATCCTATACATTTTGCACAAACTAAATATATTCAAAAAAATTATACACATAATGAGAGAAGTATTGAAGTTAATATTGGAAAGGAAGATTGATTTCTTAATATTTTACTTTTTACGTAAAAAGTCTAACATTGAAGAAGAATCTCTATCTCCATTATAATCTTCTCCCGGGGACCCTGTGCCATTTGGATGATATTTAAATGTTGGAAATCCTTGGACATCATGGGCCTTTGCCAAATCTTCATGTTTATCGCAATTTACTGCTACAATATGAACATTTGTTTTATTTTCATTTGCCAACTTGGTAAAAGGTGGTATCGCTTTTTTTGACCATCCACACCAAGGTGCATAGTACATAACAAAAGACTCTTTTGTTTTTGCTTTTTCTAAGTCTGCATCACTCTCTGGTAATTCTGATAGAGAAAATGCTTCAACGCCAACTCCACCTTTTAAATTACCAACACTTGCTGCAACATTTACCGAGAAGAGGGGGGTTTGTCTTGGAACAAAAACTGCAATTAATAAAACAATAACTAATACACCAAAGAGAATTTGATGCTCTTTTCTTAAATTTTTAAATAAGTCGAACTTCATATATATATTATGTATATATAAATTATTAAAATAATGATATAAAATGGATTTAAAGATTTATATATATTTAATAATATAATTATGAATACAGCAATTGGAATTGACTTAGGAACAACAAACTCTGTTGTTTCTGTTTATAAAAACGGACAAGTTGAAATTATCGCAAATAGTCAGGGTAATAGAATAACCCCGTCATATGTGGCATTTAC
>Ga0209711_10000922_pt1 | contig 29838 bp, 30 predicted proteins | sample ArcticOcean_MG_C_7_FD_187441 | JGI IMG/M metagenome (GOLD analysis project Ga0209711, IMG submission 187441) | Marine microbial communities from western Arctic Ocean - ArcticOcean_MG_CB11_88 (SPAdes) (version 2) | ecosystem: Environmental > Aquatic > Marine > Oceanic | place: Arctic Ocean...
ACTAGTTTTTTGTAGCCCACATCACTTTTGAGAGTTTGGCTATTTGCCCTGCTATAGATCCGACCGTGCCTGCTGCACCATTTACTTACTAGCACTGTCTGTCCGGGTTGCAGGTTGCGGCTTACATTCTTCAATCAGCACGAGGTAGGCCTTTAACCCTGAGACGCCAAAAACGCCAAGCCATTCTTTAAGCCGCGCATACGCAACGTCGCATCGTTGCAGCTCAACGGGGCCACACGCTAGATAACTTTGTACACCACCCGATTCAAGAACGTGTTCACCAACCTTATAACTACTGGGTTTAGATTCAATCACTCGCCCTGCCGTTGTGGCTCGCACTAAATCTCCGAGTCTTACCCAGAATAGAAACTCATCTGAACCGCTGACGATCAAAAGTAGAGCCGCATCTAGACCAAAACAGTAAGATTAAACTACGCCCTGTCCAACATCACACACAGGAGCAGGTGATTCTTTAGTTTCAAAATTTTCTAGCTCGGCGATACCTGCTGGTACCTGTTTTCGAAATAATTGTTGATTTACCTTTTCGTTCCGTCCAGAGATCACAGGTCTCTTCTACAATTTTTAACCTAAAAAAAGTGCAAAAAAAAGCGAACGCATTGCATCCGCTTTTTTATCAACTTCTTACGAAGCTTTAGTTGATCTTCACACCAAACTCAACACCCCACTGAAGTGGTGCGCCAAATTGTGTAAAGTTCCACAAGCCACCCACTGAGTTAGCCGATACCCGATAAGTTTCATCGAGCAGATTCTTGCCGAAGATAGTTACGTGGTACTTTTCATCGGCATCAGTAAAGGTGATATTCAAATCAACTAAGGTCCGTTCTTCCATCTGCGAGAATGTCGGATGACGCGCAATACCGTTTGCGACTGCATTCGGATCAAACGGGCTCATCTCAGCCTCGCTCTGATAATGTGCAGACAGGTAATAGGTCATCGTGGCGCCACTAGACAGTGGTTGTACGTACGTTACCTGAGCACCTACCTGATACTCAGATGCAAACGGAATATCCAAACTGGATAGGTCAACGCCCTCAAAATCGAACTCGTCGTAAGTTGCATCAAGATACCCGAGCGATCCACGAATAGTCAGATTTTCTGTTGCTAACCAGGTCGCCTCAATTTCTAAACCTGTAGAGTTTGATTCGCCCGCATTAAGCGTGATCGTTTCCTGACCTTCAGTTCCGCTGAGTGGATCAATGAAACGGAATACCTGATTACGTTGCAGATCTTCGTAATCTGTATAGAACACAGATGCGTTTAATCGAAGTATACCGTCAAAAAAATCACCCTTGAAGCCAACTTCAAAGTTGATATTAGTTTCTGGATCGTACGAGATACAGGTCACTAGCTGAGAACAAGTTTCGCTAAAACCACCTGACAAGAAGCCAGTTGCAACACTTCCGTACATTAAGAGGTCACTCTCGGTTTTGTAATCCAAAACTACTCGCCAAGTTGTTTCAGACCACTCTTCCGTGCTGTCTGCAACAAACGCGTAAGCGCTATCAGGCAGAGGCGCCTCGCGTGGATCTATTTGTGATCCTTCAAATCCAGCACGACTCACGGATGTTGATCGTATATCGATACAGTTACCATCAGCATCTTGCAATGTGTCCCGAGCTTCCGTGTATTGATTACAAGGGCCGCCAGAACCAGTTGGCTTCCTGAAGTGTTTTTCATCCTTGGTATTACGAACACCGAGAGTCAAACTCCACTGGTCATTGAAGCTATAAGTACCATCCGCGTAGAACGCTGTTGATTCACGTTCCTGCTGCACCTGACCAGAACCTGGATCACCTGTGATACCTCGAATATCGAGATTAACGAACCCTCGGCCATCAAAGAGGGGTGCACCGGGGAAGAGCGAAGACAGGCCTACCGTTGCAAAGGATCTAAAATCGAGATCGTCAGTCAGATAAATCGCACCCACAACAAAGTTAAGTGGGCCATCGAATTCGGTCAGCAACCTGATTTCTTGTTGAAACTGCTCACGCTCAAGGTTACGTGTGGCATCGAAAAGTGATAGAAACGCTTCGCCCGTATAGGTGCTTGGCAACGTTTCTTCCTGTTCACGATAGCCGGTAACAGACTTGATCGTGTAATTATCCAACGAGTAAGACAGGTTCAAGTAATAACCATCTACATCAACTTGGTGACCATCTCGAATATTTATGCCGTTACCCTGCTGGGTCATGCCTGTGCTGAACGGGTCTGAGTGCCCTGCCGCTTTGATCCCGGGAAAACCCAACAACTCAAGCAAAAAACCTTCACCACCGGGCGTTTCGTTTACAGCTGCCGGTGAGTCCGACCTATCGCGGACAATTTCCCAGAGAAAATAGGCCTCAAACTGATCATTAGGCTGCCAAAGTAATTTTGATTTGACTGCGAAGACATCTTTACCGCTCAGATTCTCTCCTGCGCCAGCGGTTACTTGGCTCAATTCAGGCGGCAACTGATCCGGCGTAATACCGAACAAACCATAGAACGGTGAGTTAGGGAAGGTCGCCGTATCTTTATCATTCGTGTAAAAACCATCTTCCTGGGTTTGCGAGCCCGCGAACCTAAAAGCCAATTCACCTGGAATGATAGGAATGTCCACACCCACCTGAATTTTGTAGTTGTCGGAATCGTTATTTACGCCAGGATAAGATCCTGCAGACACTTTAACCTGACCTCCAAATTCGTTCATGTCAGGACGTTTCGATGTGATCGAAATAACTCCACCTGTGCTGTTTTTACCGAACAACGTGCCCTGTGGGCCGCGGTAAATTTCAACTTGTTCCAGGTCGAACAATTCAACAAACTGAGATTGCACGTGGTTCAACGCGAATTCATCGATCAGGAGCCCTACACTAGGATCCTGAGTCGTAAGGATTGAGATGGAGCCCGTACCGCGAATACCGCCGGCGAGCGCATTGAAGCCCGTCTGCAACGTTAAGTTTACGTTAGGTGACAGGTCTGAAATTGCTCGAATATCATTACCAAACGTCCGAGAAATCTGATCCGAAGTCAACGTCGATATTGCGATCGGCGTATCCTGCTGAGAAACAGCGCGCTTCGTACCAGTTACGATGATTTCTTCAAGTACTCGATCACTCGCAGCGGAACAGATAGGGCTAAAGACAAAAATAGTACAAAGCAGTGAAATAACTGTAATGCGAAATTTCTTTATAGACATCATTCCTTCCCTTGTTCTTATGAAACATCTGATGAAACACCTACTATAAGCCACCAAAATATTAACCGAAAATCAACACTCTGGCTAGTTTTTGTAGCGCGCATCACTTTTAACACTGCGAACGAAATCTGGCTATACTCACCCATAAATTTAATTTACTTCAATCACACTAAGGAAGTTTAATGACGGATTTAAATGGCGACGAAATTAAAGAGCTACGCGAATTACTTGAAAAAGAAAAAATCCGCAAACTCAAACAACTTTATTCCCACCTAATGGACAGCGGCCAAATCGATGCTTTAGCCGATATCTTCACCGAAGATGCCATTTGTGAGTTCGGCCCAGAGTATGGTAACTGGGAAGGCAGGGAAACCATTAGAACCAACTATCACGGAGTGTTTGACGGTCAGGCACCGTTTAGTGTGATGCATCATATTACTAACCACTATGTAGAGATGACCGGGCCAGATACTGCTGAAGGTCGCTCCTACCTGCTGGATGTGGCCACAAGCGTCGAACCAGAAGCACAACCCATTGTGTGGTTTGGGCTCTACGACGAGGAGTACCGCAAGGTGGATGGCCAGTGGCTGATCAGCAAATGCAGCCTTCAGTTCCTCTGGCCACAGAGAATGACGATGCCGGCCTTCGAAACCCCTTTCCCGCAGGTAAACTAAAATATGAATCTCGTTGATGCTGTTCGCAAATGGGCAACCCTGGCACCTGACAGAACGGTCGTCGTCGATTCCACAACGGATCGACGGATCACCTTTGAAGAATTGTTAGGCAGAGTAATACAACTGTCTAATGGGTTTGCCTCCCTAGGCCTGGCAAAAGGCGACAGGGTTGCGGTGCTGTCGACTAACAGTATTGAATACTTTGAGGTCTACTACGCTTGCGCCATGTCTGGTCTTATTGCGCAACCGATTAACTGGCGGCTGTCAGCGGAAGAGATTACGCGCATCATTGAAGATGGCAAACCTTCGGTCTTCATCTGCCAGAAGGATTTTCTGGACCTTCAACATGAAGTGCGGGCTACCGTGACATCACACATCACTTATCTCGAATACGGCCCGGAGACAGACGGATCCTACGAAGCGCTTGTAACTCAAGCTTCGACAGAAGACCTGTACGACGATATTGGCGGCGCCGACCCAGTACTGATCCTGTACACAGGTGGCACAACTGGGCTCTCCAAAGGAGCCCTGCATACTCACCACAGCCTTTACATGGGAATGCTCAATCAGACCGTTGCCGAGCGCATTGTTCCAAATGACGTCTACATGTTGACCGGCCAAATGTTCCATATTCCCGTGGCGCTTGCCATGAATTATATTGCCCACGGCTGCCCCTGCGTGCTGATGAACTTTGACGCTAAGATTGCACTCGAGCTTATTCAGAAAGAAAAAGTATCAGCATTTTTAGGTATTACCACCATGCTGAACTGGATGATGGCGGTAGAAGGGTTCGAAAACTACGACATCTCAAGTCTTCGAAACATACAGTACGGCGGCGGCCCGATGCCGGAAACCGTTGTCAAAGCCGCACTCAAGGCGTTTCCTTGCACAATTATCCAGGGATACGGCCAGACGGAAGGCATGACAATGACTTTTCTCTCTCAGGAGGATCATCAACATGCTGTCAATGGCGAGCGCGCCGAGCGCTTAAACGCCTGCGGTAGAGAAGGGTTCGTGACCCGGATCCGCGTTGTTGATACCACCGGTAATGACGTACCAAAAGATAGCACCACTTCCGGCGAAATAATCGTTCAATCCGAAGCCAATATGGTGGGCTACTGGCGAAAGCCTGAACTAACAGCGGCCATTATGAAAGAGGGTTGGATGTGGACCGGCGATATCGCAACCTGGGATGAAGATGGCTACATCTTTATCGTTGATCGTTCGAAAGATATGATCATTTCAGGTGGTGAAAACATCTATTCTACCCAGGTAGAATCGGCGATCCATAAACACCAGGGCGTTCTAGAATGCGCGGTGATTGGCATACCCGACGACGAGTGGGGCGAGGCAGTGAAGGCTGTTGTCGTGATGAAACCCGGAGAATCCGCAACCGAAGCAGACATTATTAATACCGCCAGAAAACATCTTGCGTCTTACCAAAAACCAAAGTCGGTTGATTTCGTTGACAGCCTGCCAAAAGCGCCGACTGGAAAAATTCTGAAACGAGAACTAAGGGATCCTTACTGGAACCGTGAGGAGAGAAAAGTTTGAACGTTAAGTTTTTTATTGGCCAACAGATTGAACACAAGCGTTTTAGCTATCGCGGACTGATCTATGATGTTGACTCTGAGTTTTGCGGAACGGAAGAGTGGTATCGCCAGATGGCCACATCAGCACCGCCCAAAAATGAACCTTGGTATCACGTCCTGGTTCATGGCGCAGATCACACGACCTATGTTGCAGAACGAAACCTAGCACCGCACACAGGCAAAGCGTTCATAGACCACCCTCTGTTACCAAATTTTTTCAACGGTTTTTCGGATGGCGTTTACGCATCTATCAACAAACAATAATGGTTTTCTGAAATGACTCGCACAAAAAGTGCGAAGACGCCCTACATTAGCGTTTTTAAAGTGGGTGTTTAATTCCGTCATCACCGTAAAGTGATGTGGGATTTAGCCCCTGATTAGAGGCCTACTCGATTGCAGCCGGACCCTTAAATGACTTCAGTTCTTCGTACCAGCCCGACCCATTGATCTTCATCGGGATGCTGCCGAACTTTTCCATGGTGTCCATATGCCTGCGGCGTCCCTGCCAGGCCTCTGGGTCTGCCTGCCAGTCATTGAGCACTTTTTCTGCTTCTTCATAACTCGGGGCTTCAACCTCGTAAAGAGACAGGTAGCTCGACTTTGTTTCCAGGCCCAAATGCGGGCCAGCCAACTTGTACACCTTGCCACTGACAAAGTTCGGACACTTTGTGGTGTCTTCAATGTGCTGGTCCACAAACCATTCATCAAATGCCGCCTGGTCTTCATTACCCAGTGGCTCACAAAGACCAATCAGCACATATCGTGGCATGCTTTCCTCCTGCTTCTATCCTAAATGTGTGGTCATTTTATTACCGGCGTCATCTCTTCCCGCGATTCGGGAGACCGATAGCTGTGTATCTGGGTTGGGAACATTATTAACCCAGTTACACACCTGAGGGTCAGCGAAACGAATATCACCAGACACGTGGATACCCTCCCCTGTGAATATTCCAGCCTTGTCTCCACAGCTAACCCGGACATTGCCATCCTCGAGCAATTCATAGGTCGTGTCAGTATCGAATGGATGCGTCATACTCATATTATTCACCTACCCATTCAGTCAGTTTTTGATGTAACCATCGAACCTTTGATTCCTGGTAGCCCGATAAGGTAACCCCAGGCTTATAGGTTGATTCCAAACCCATCTGCACCTTAGGCATGTTGAACACATCCTGATCGAATACTCGACCAAGGAAGCCTAAAGCCGTCGACCACTTCTCGTCATTACCCAGCCAGTGAACCGCGGCCGCCGGCGGTCGATCTCCCTGGAACGGCATCAGCTGGTAGCATTCCATAATGGAAGTTCGATGATCATTCCCATTTGGACGAAACCGATAGACGATCTTGTTAAACGCGCCCCAGGGATGGAAATTTGGAAACTGGGTGTAGTCTATGGAGTCTACGATCTCTGCATCGCAATACACATCAACCTTGTCACCAGCATCAGCACGCATCCCTTCCCTGCTCATCGCCGCCAGAAATGCGCGAGCGCTCATTCCTTCAGGAATGGTAGGTGCTTCAGCTTCAAGGGGAATATCCATCATCGCCCGCAGCATATCCTCGTCTGACAACTCGTAGTCCAGCAACGGGCTAGGTGTGCCACCGGGCGTGATGACCCTGGAACAGTTTTCCCAGACATCCACTTGACTATTCACATCGCCGAGACTTCGCATAATCTGAGGGTGGGTACCACTGACGTGATACGCCTCACAGAACGCTTCCTGCGCGATCTTCCAATTACAGGGCATGATCCGGGCGACATGCGCCTGGATATAAAGTGCGCCCAGGTCCCATCGCTCAAAATGATCCGCAAGCTCCTTAATAAAAGGCTCGAACGGCTCGCAGTCCTGGTCAGGATTAATGAAAATAAAGCCAGCCCAGGTTGCAACCGGAATCTCAGGCAGTGAAAACTCCTCATCCTTGATCTGCGGAAAGTCCCAGCGAGCCGGGACATCCTTCAGGCAACCATCCAGCGTCCAGGCAAACCCATGAAAGGCACAACGGATTTCTGAGGCGTGCCCGTCAAACTCTTTGAGCATTCGACCCCGATGCAGACATGCGTTGGGGTAGGCCTTAATCTCGCGATTTTCCTGTCGGACGATCAAGAATGATACGCCTGCAATGTCATAGCGAATGTGGTCACCAGGTTCGGGAATCTCTTCTTCCCGCGCTGCAAATTGCCAAACTTTCATCCAAAGGTTTTTAACTTCCTTATCGTGATAATCGTGGCTGGTGTATCTTTCTTTCGCAAACTCGTTAAGACCGACATCTTTGGGGGACTGAAGGCGGAGCACCTCCGGCACCTCGTGCGTATCCTGGTCCAACAGGTCCTGATACGTTACTCCCGGTGATCTGGGCATCGTATCCGGGTCGAGGTCTTTAAACATTTCTGCCATTGTTCTAACTCCTGACTTTATTTTTCGTTAATTATTGTTCGATGGTTCTTGTTCGATGGTTCTTGTTCGTTAGGTGGTCATCGTTAATCGTTAATCGTTAATCGTTAATCGTTAATCGTTAATCGTTAATCGTTAATCGTTAATCGTTAGCGGGATTGTCTATCGCCGTAGCGTTGGAATCAATGTCCACGCTAGCGTTGGAATCAATGTCCACGCTTACCGGGTCCACCCTATCTGCAGGCGATTTTGCGTCAAATTCAATGCGTAGTTCCTGCATAGCCCTTAGTGAGAAGTTCGGCGCGACCTCAAAGCTGTTCGCTCCCGCAGTAAATCGCATACCATCAACCCGGTCAATCAGGGCCTGAAATGCCCAAAACAGCTCTCTTCTTGCAAGCGGTGCCCCCAAACAGTGATGAATGCCAGAGCCAAACCCAATGTGACGACCGGGTTTTTCCCGCTCCAGGTTCAAATCAGCGGGACATTCAAACTCTCGCTCGTCTCGATTAGCAGCGGCATAACGAACATTGATCATGGCTCCTTTGGGGATCAAGACGCCATGCATTTCTGTATCGTTCGCCGCTATTCTAAACAATCCCTGCACTGGGCCTTCCAGGCGAACGACCTCTTCACAAAAGGTCCGCAGATATTTGTCGGGGTTTGATCGTAGTTTTTGCCAGACGCCGGGATTCTCAATCAGCAGCTTTAGGCCATATCCGATGGCATTTGTGGTGGTTTCCGAACCACCCACAAAGGTGTCTGCCATCATCTCGGCATGCAGCTCATTATCGGTCAATGGCCGGTCCCACTCGGGAATCACACGATTGACCATCTCTGACAACAAGGTGTCGTCCGGTTCTTTTCGAAGGCGCTCAAATATCGGCTGGAAGTAATGTTGTGCTTCGATCTCCATTTCTACAGACCATTGTTCTTCTTCCTCTGTCTGCATCATGCCAAGACGCTGTACCCAGGCATCCGTCCATGCCTTGATCTTCCAGATGTCTGCTTCCGGTACGCCCATCTGCTGGCCAATAACAATCAGCGGCAAAGGCACGGCATACTGCTTGATCCAATCACATTGGCCATCGTCCACAAAAGCATCAATTAACTTGTAAGCCGTATCCCTGACAAAAGAATCCATCCCTTCTATCTTTTTGGGTTTGAATGCTTCATTAAACATTGTCCGCATCTGTTTATGATTCGGGTCATCTCTTCCCGCGAGTGTCGCACCGGGCACCCACCCTTTTTCTTCGTACAGTGTATTCATTCGCACGGCGCGCGCGGAATCAAGCTGTTCTCGACTCCCACCTTGGCCGCCACGCATGTCGTTCGAGAAATTTTTTGTGTCAAGAAGAAGCTTACGTATATCTTCAAACCGGGTAATGACGTAGAACCCTGTGATCGGATCTATCCAGACCGGCGCGTCATCGCGAAGCATCTCGTAAGCGTGATAGGGGCAATTCTGCAACTTGACATCAAGAAAGTTAATCTCTTCAAGGCTGCCAGGAACGATCGCTTCATATGACTCAGGCATTAGCCGCCACCTCTTGCCTGACCTTTTCCAGAATCGTTTCCATTTCTTCCCTAGCCGCGCCCTGACTGGACGCAATCAAAACCGATAACATATTCACTAAAAGACTAAGCCGCATTCCTGATATTACCTCCATGCCCTTGTTAATCATCATAAATGTCGACCAATAATTCCCCAAGAGTATTGTTGCCAAATGCTCTGTGTCGACCCCTTCCTTTAACTGGTCTTCTTCTGCCATTTTAGTCAACGAGTGAAAAAAATCCTGGCGGACAGTGTTCAAGAGCAACTCGGTCAACGCATCGCCCTGAACCGCCCGGAACAATGCATCGGTAATAGCTTCTGCGTAAGCGGGTTCAGCCGACCTGAGTGCTGCCGCACCTTCCATGACGTTAAGCAAGTACTTCCAACCAGGACCGATGTCCGATATTTGGCCGACCCGTTGGTAACTTATCACGATCAATTCACGCAGTGCTTCAAGCAGCAGTTCATCTTTCGTGTTGTAGAGATTGTATAGCGTGGTTGGCGAAACACCGGAACGTTCGGCGACCTCGCTCATCACCATCCCATCATAACCGTGGTCAGCAACCATCTCCCTGGCGACTAGCAGGATTCGATGCCGCCGGCTTTCCTGTCGCGGCGTTAATGCCTTGGCCTTGCTCATCACACTGTCCCGTCTAGTGGTTATACTCATTTAGTTCTACTAAATTGTTCTACTAAATTGTTCTACTAAATTGTTCTACTAAATTGTTCTACTAAATTGTTCTACTAAATTGTTCTACTAAATTGTTCTACTAAATTGTTCTACTAAATTGTTCTACTATTGCCCTGGCGGCAGGTTTGTCCTCAAACCAAAGCGCGTTGATTGCTGTAAACTCGACAGACGCTTTTGGCACCGCCGCTTCTTCGAATATTGCGCCAACAGGACACGCACCCTCACAGACCCCACAATCTATACAATCGTTGGGCTCTATGTAACACATCCTGTCTCCCTGCTCGACCAAAATACAATCAACCGGACAGACTTCAATACAGGATTGGTCCATTACATCAATACAGGCGTTCGCTATTACAAAGGTCATGAAGGCGATCATCCTCGTCAAAATTAAGGGTAGGCATCGGCCTCGTTAACCTGCGCAAACCGGTTTGCACAGACGGTGCCGAGAGAGTAGTCTAATTCAGATTATTGTACTTGACTACAAGTTCGAAAACCAACGGGTAAAAGACCACCTTCCAAAGGCCTGGACAACCCTTTACAGGTATTGAAATGACACTTGAAGAGCTTTTAGAAAAAGAAACTATCAAGGAAATCAGGATTAAGTATAGCCATTATTTCGATGGAAAGATGGTTGATGATCTGGCGGACCTTTTCTGTGAGGACGCGGTCTGCGAATTCGGGCCCGATTACGGTGGCAATTGGGTAGGAAAGGAGGCCATCCGCGCCAACTTCGCCCGCTATGCGGCAAGGGAAGGACCACCCTTTGGTGTGTTACATGCTGTAACCAACCCCCTGATTACTTTGATCGACTCAACAACGGCGAGTGGTCGCTGGTATCTTCATGATCTAAATACCCAGGAAGGCGTCGACAACCCCTTACTGCTCTATGGCATCTATGATGACGTCTATAAAAAGATTTTCGGTAAGTGGCTTATCCATAGAACAAAGATAGATTTCCTTTGGCCTAAAAGGCAATACACCGGCTTTAGGAACTTCGGAAAGGAGAATGCAAAATGAGTAGTGTAGAAAGTTTCATCGAAGACCTTGCCTCATCAACCGATGCGGATTTCGCGTCTGTCAAAGAATTCCCCCTAATGCCAGAAGGAGAAGCTGTGGATATGGGGCATGCAGAAGACGGCACACCATTGCTGGACCCACGCATACTTGATTCACCTGAATTCTTCAGGAACCCCTACCCCTACTACCGCATTCTTCGTGATCACTATCCGGTGTTCCATGACAATCTTCACAACTGCTATTGGGTGACACGATACGACGACATCACCGATTGCTACTTCGACGACGAGGGGTTCAATACCATTCCCAAGGGATCATCCAGCGGTGTTTTAGGTAATACACAACTTGAGCTATCCGGGGTTGAACACCGGCGCCGGCGCAACTTGTACGGCCAACACCTTGTGGGTCAATCACTACAGGCGCGTATTCCGGCCATAGAGAAGTTGGCGAACGAAATGATCGACGCATGGGACGCTGCCGCTAATGATGGCTCTGCGTTCTGTTCGGACAATGGCAACACCAGGCAGCTAGAGCTCTCAAACATGTTCGCCAATGAGTTCCCCATTCGAGTGGTTTGCGAAGTCCTGGGCTTTCCAAAAGAAGCACAATCTCAGTTCTACTACTGGTACAACTCGATGATGTCAGGACTGGGCGGCTCGGCCACTCATAAGCAAGGGGTTGAAGCTAGACAGGACCTCGAGGACTATGTCGCAGGAATCGTTGAAGAAAGAAGAAAAGAGCCAACCTATTTACTCGACCAGGACGGCAAACCCGGGGCTAAGGACATCATCACCAAATTGTGCGAGACAAAGGTCGATGGTGACTTTCTTTCCACTGAGGAAATCACCTCCAACATCGCCTTGATTGTTGGTGCAGGTGGCGAGACCACACGGGGTGCCATCATGAATATGTGGGCCCTGTTGCTAAGACACCCGGACCAGTTTGATGCGGTCATTGACGACGGGGAAAACTGGGACAAGGCATTTCACGAAACGCTTAGGCATTCGTCTTCGATTGGCGGGCAGCCCCGACACAACACATTCGATATTGAAATGCATGGGGTAAAAGTACCAGCAGGATCACTAATGCAGATGGTTGACTTCGCCGCTAATCATGATGAACGAATCTTTAAGGAACCAGAGTCATTCAACATATTCAGAGATGATCTTTACTACGGCAAGCTACTTCGGTCCGGTTACCGAAAAGAAGGGCGTTGCAGTCACATGGCGTTTGGCGTCGGACCGCATCTGTGCCCCGGCGCATGGATATCGCACCAGGAGGCTGTGGTTGGGTCAAAGATTCTTCTAAGCAGAATGAAAAACCCCCGTATCAATGAAAATAAAATGCCCAAAGATATTGATGGTAAGAGCCCCGCACCCATGGGAATCGTTTCAGTTCGTGAGTTATGGCTCGAATACGACCTGTCTTAAAGGGTATGCGTACCCAAATAAGAGGTGAGAAAAGTGGCAAGGAACAAGTAATGGCTTCAGTAATAAAAGACGATCAGGTCATCGGCAAAAATGGCGTTATCATCAGAAAGCACCCCCAGAGGTCCGACGGTTCGCCCAAGTATCGTACCTACGAGATATACCAGCGGGAACGCGTCGGCGAAAGCACCGAGAAAATCAAACCAGGACAACTAATTTCAGAAAACTATCGGCAGGACCCCTATCCTACCGTCGCAGTGCTGCGCGAACATTATCCCTGCTACAGGGACTGGCTATCCAACAGCTACTGGATCACTGAATACAATGATGTCACTTCAATTTTCAGCGATGAAGCAAATTTCGAAACGCGGCCCAAGACCTGGGTTTATGGGCTTGAAAATCCGGGCCGCAACTTAAACGAGGAATTGCCGTTACTGGAAGCTGAAGAAAAGTTCACTGATGCACGGGCTGACGAAATCGCAACGACGATCGCCGTTAGCCTGGCGCAAAAAGGTCATGGGAATCTGGCCACAGAGTTTGCCGCGCGCTTTGCCATGAACCTGCTAATAACGTCTTTGGACATACCGAGCGCCGATGCCGGACAGTTCACTTCGCTTTTCTGGCGAATGCAACGTGGTACATCATGGAATCCTGCCCTGCGGGAAGATGGCAGGAAAGCCCTCGATGAGCTGACCCATTACCTTGAGCCCCTCGTTGCAACGAGAAAAAAACAACCCGGCGAAGACCTTATCTCCGTGATGATTCAATTGGCACCAGGTGACGAACCCACCACTATCGACGACATCGTTGTCACCCTACTGGAACGAGATCACGAAACACTGCACGGCACACTGGCTAACCTCTGGTTCCTGCTGTTAACGCATCCTGAAGAGCACCAACAGGCGATAAGCGATCGACGCTTAATGAAACTGGCCTACCTTGAAACACTGCGTCACTCGACGCCCGTCATCTATGCGCATCGATACGCGCGCCATGAGGTTGAGCGCTTCGGGCGTCTGATCCCTGAAGGAGCGCAACTTGTCTGTTCAGCTGCCGCAGCGAATAGAGACCCTAAAATATTCAATGACCCCAACAAATTCATCGTCGACCGGAAAGATATGTGCCAACGAGAATCACGTGGTCAGTACCGGGCTGATGGGTTGGCAGCTGGCATTGCCTTTGGCCTGGGCAAGCCATCTATACATCCAGCTATCCCGGAGGACAGACCCAGGTCACGCTATGCGCTCACCCGGGACACAGCAGTTACCGCATCTCAGGTTCTGGTTTCGCATCTGGACAATATCCGACTGGCAAAAGGCACATCGCCTAAGTTGTCAGCCCTGACAGTAGGTGAGATGCACACCTGCTGGAAACTACCTGTTACATTCTCAAAAAAATAAATTGGAAGGTTGTATGTCTGAAGCAAAAAAAACGCCTGGCACAGAAATCGATCCCAGAGTATTCGATACACCAGAGTTCCAGAAAGACCCATTTCCTATCTACCAACAACTTCGCGATCACCACCCGATTTATCACGACCGCTTTCACAACAGATGGATTATTTCCCGATACTGGGATGTAGATGGCGCCTTTCAGGACAACGAGAGCTACGACCGGGCCGTGTACAAACCAGATGGACCCTATGATTTTGGATCCCGGCATGTCTTTGGCCCCAATATTCTTGAATACGGCAACAGCGGCGAGCATCGCCGGCTGCGCAATATTGTGGCGGGACAGTTTGTAGGCCAGAAGCTGCAGGATTTCATTCCAATGATCCACCAAATAGCAGACGAGGTGATTGATAGTTTCATCGATGATGGAGAAGTCGAGATCGTTAAGCAGTTCGCCAGCCAAGTCCCTATTCGGGTTATTTCGAACATGCTTGGCTTACCACGAGAAGATGAAGACACCTTTGTCGGGTGGTACCAGGCACTGATCGCAGGACTCGGTTTTGGCGGTGAACACCTAACGGCAGGCCTAAAGGCCCGCAATGAGATGTGGGACTATATCGACCCGTTGATCGCAGAAAGGTCAAAAAATCCGGGCGAAGACCTCTTGTCGCGGATGTGTGTTGCTGAGATGGACGGCAGTAAAATGACAGCCGAAGAAATAAAGGGGTTCGTGGCCCTGCTGCTGGCCGCAGGTGGAGACACCACTGAAAAGGCCATCGCCAACATGTGGTATCACCTGATGTACACACGACCCGACCAGCTGCAGGACGTGATCGACAATGAAAACCTATGGGAAAATACGTTTACCGAGATGATGCGATATGACCCCGTCGTGCATGCACAGTTTAGACACACCACTCGCGAGATTCAGATACACAATGATGTCATTCCGGAGCGCGCTGGTGTCATTCTTTATCTCGGGGCTGGCAACAGAGATGAACGTGCTTTCAAAGACCCCAACACATTCGACATTCATCGCAATGACCTGCATATGGGCAAGGAAAACCGATCCGGTCGATACAAAGACGGCAAAAACGGGCACCTTGGCTTCGGTATCGGCCAGCATTTTTGCATGGGTTATGCCATGGCTCGGCAAGAATCAGCCATTGCTTGCTCTAAGCTGGCTGCCCGCATCAAAAACTCGCGTCCAAAGTACGCTGAACACGAGGGAATTTCTTCTCCTTCGATTGATTCAGGAGGATTCAGGACACCCGCTGAGCTATGGATGAAGTTCGATACATGAGCCCTCAGCCATGCTCGTGTAATGCCTAAAGGGACCTGAACAAGGTCAGAGGAACAAAAAAGTGGGGTAGACCAACATAAAGAGCCCTCAGCCCTACTCGTCTAACGCTTAGAGGGACCTGATCAAGGTCAGAGGAAAAAAAGAGAGGGTTAGACCAACGTAAAGAGCCCTCAGCCCTACTCGTGTAACGCTTAGAGGGACCTGAGCAAGATCAGAGAGATAAAAAGACGAGTAGTCCACCAATGAGAAACGCCAATGAAAGTGAAGGTCGATAAAGAAAAATGTTGCATGTCGGGGGAGTGCTATTACAACCATCCCGAATTGTTCAAAATGGATGACGAGGGACACACCATCGTGCTCGTAGACGACGTCACTGACGCCAGGCTTCTTAAACACGCCAAAGAGGCAGCGGAAGTGTGCCCAGCTGTTGCCATCAGCCTGCAGGATTAAAATGGAATATCGCATTTTAGGTAGCACCGGTGTCACTGTCAGCAAATTCTGTTTCGGCGCAGGGATGTTTGGCTATTTTGGAAACAGTGACCAAAAAGAATGTATTCGCATGGTCGATCGCGCCATGGATGCTGGTGTCAATTATTTCGACACCTCGGATGTGTATTCCCACGGCGAATCCGAGACCATTCTTGGCAAGGCACTCAAGGGAAAACGCGAAGACGTGATCCTTGCCACAAAATTTGCACTTCCTATGGATGACAACCCCAATCACAGGGGCTCTTCCAGGCGTTGGATCATTGAAGAAGTGGAAAACAGTCTGCGAAGACTCGATACAGACTATATTGACCTTTATCAGGCACACCGGCCGGATGGCACAGTCGATATTGACGAAACCCTGGGCGCTCTCTCGGATCTAGTACAACAGGGAAAGGTCAGAATGATCGGCACTTCAACCTTTCCCGCTGAGCAGCTAGTTGAAGCTCATTGGTGTTCCGAAAAACGAAACCGGGAAAGGTTTCGTACCGAACAACCGCCCTATTCTATTTTCGCCCGCAGAATTGAAGCGGATATTCTGCCGACCTGCCAACGCTATGATATGGGTGTCGTCGTTTGGAGTCCCCTTTCCCAGGGATGGTTAACCGGCAAATGGCGGCACGGCCAGAAGCCCAACGATACGCAGCGCCAGAACCTGCAGCCTCATCTTTACCAGATGGATCGCCCGGACAACGCTAGAAAGCTTGATCTTATCGATCAACTTGATGTGATATCAAACGATGCCGGTATCTCTATCATGCACATGGCGCTGGCTTTCGTCTGCGCGCACCCGGCCGTTACTTCAGCCATCATTGGCCCAAGAACACTGGAACAGCTCGAGGGCCTGCTTGAAGGCGCAGAGGTAACTCTGGATGACGCCACACTTGACGCCATCGATGCCATCATCCCCCCTGGCACTAACATCAGCCATGACGATGACGGCTACGTTGCACCAGAGGTTGAAGACAAGTCTCTCAGGCGTCGGCAGCCCAACAAAGCGGCACACAACCCTGCCAGGCAGATCATGGACAACATCGACGCCTACCGAGACCAACAAAAAAAGTAGCCAGTGGCTAAAAATGCCTGCTAAAAGTAATTACTAAAAGTTCCTGTTAAAAGCGCCTGTTAAAAGTTCCTGTTAAAAGCGCCGCTCAAAAGTGCCACTCTCAAAAGTTTCTTGTATTGAAGGGGTCATAGTCGTCCTTCAGGATGTCACGACTGATTAACAGCTTCATCACTTCCGAAGACCCTGCATAGATCGGAGCAATTGCCGCATCTGTGTATTGCCGGGAAATAGCGTACTCGTCCATATAACCGGCTCCACCGTGAAGCTGAACACCTAAGGCTGCCGCTCGAACCTGCAGTTCGCTGGTGTGATATTTTGCTTTTGCTGCATCTACTGGTGTTAAAAAACCCGCGTTTTGTGCGGCAACACATTGATCAACAAATGTCTGAGCAATGTCTAGATCTGTTCGGAGTTCTGCCAGTTTGAATTGTGTGTTCTGGAAATCCGCAACCTTCTTTCCAAAAATATTTCGCTCTTTGACAAATTGCAATGTCAGGTCAAATGACAGCTGAGCCTGAGACAGGTATTGGCAGGCACCAATCAGGCGTTCCTCGGCAAGCCCTTCCATTAGGTAGTAAAAACCCTTTCCGGGTTCACCTAGCACGTGTGTTGCAGGAACGCGTACATTACTGAAAAACAGCTCAGACGTATCCTGCGCCTTCAACCCCATCTTCTTCAGGTTGCGACCCCGTTCAAAACCTTCCATTCCCTGCTCAATCAGGAAAAGGGTCATCTCATGGGGTTTATCGTCGCCCCCGGTCTTCGCGGCAACAACCACAAGGTCTGCATTGATACCGTTGGATATATAGGTCTTCTGACCATTGAGTACCCAGTCATCACCCTCTTTTTTCGCCCTACTGCGCATACCGGCCAGATCACTTCCGGCATCTGGCTCGGTCATCGCAATAGCAAGGATATACTGTCCACTGGTACATTTCGGCAGGAACTCATCCTGCTGATCGCTAGAACCAAACCGCGTCAGGTAGGGACCAACCAGCCTACTGTGCAGCGTGTTGAACCAGTCTGAACATCGAGCGTACGCTGTCTCTTCAATGATGACCTGTTCAAACCGAAAGTCCGTATCACCCATACCTCCATGCTTTTCAGGTGGCCAAACCATCAAAAACCCATGTTTGCCCGCCGCAGTGAAGGCCTCACGATCCACCCGGCCTTGTTCGCGCCAGGCTTCCATGTTCGGCACTATCTCCTGGGCTAGGAATTTTCTATAGGCATCTCGAAAGATTACCTGCTCTTCTGTAAATGAACGAGCCAGCATGACGTTTCGTTTCTCCAGCAAATGAGAGTCGAAGTGTATCAAACTGAACGCCCTTGATCTGCTCTTCTGGTTGAACAGGTCAGGGGCGGAAAGGTCTGCGGCTGGCCAAAGGTACGGCCTGCCATAGCTAGCCAGATTTAGCGCGCTGAGCGTTCAAGAACTTAATAAGCGTTAAAGTTTCCTCCGGGTCCATTCGACCCACCGGTGAATTGCTGTAGGTCGACATCATCACCTTGCCACTTTTACTCAACAAGAACTCACTGGGCTGAATATGATCGCGGCGCTCATCCCACCAGGCACCCATCGCATCACCATCTTCCCTTGTCATCCCATAGGCAACCGGGAATCCAAGTGGTTCAGCGACTTCTTCAGTTTGTATTTCAGTGTCGACGGTACCAGCAATGATATTGACACCTTCCTCGGCGAACGCAGCACGGCGTTCCTCATAGCCCGCAAGCAGGCGACGACAATAGGGTCACCAATGGCCTCGATAAAATAGAACGATAGTGAGCGGAGCATCCAGACCTTCAGGCAGGGTGATCGCACCTCCACCTGCAATCTTTAGAGATAGAGATGGAAAAGCATCTCCCGTACCAAGCTTATCAACCATATTGAGTTCCTTGATTCTATTTTGAACGGCTTAAGTGACCCAGTGTCACACCGATAGATCTCCCCGACAACCCTTGAACCAGGTCTAGAAATCGACACCGCGCGTAAATGCGCCGTCGACTCTAACCGTCGTACCGTTTACCCAGCTTGCGGCGGGACTTGCAAGAAATGTCACGACTCGCGCTACTTCTTCAGCGGTACCCATTCGTTTTGTCGGATGCCAGTCCCGGTCGCGCTCATAGAGCGCAGTCGCATTGTCCTTGATGTTGTTCCAGGCGCCGCCTTCAATATAGATAGGTCCAGGTGCGACGGTGTTACAGCGAATCCCCTTCGGACCCCATTGCTGTGCTCGCTGTGCCATATGCCGAATCGATGCAGCTTTCATTGCACCGTAGCTCGGGCTGATTGGAACATCGTGATGTTCCACACCTGTAATGGATGCAATCTGCACCATAACCGCTCTGTCAGATTGCTCAAGAAATGGCAGCGCTCCTTCACTCATGCCAACCATCCCAAGCACATCAATTTCGAAATTCTTGCGCCAGGAATCCGGACCACCATCAGGCTGGCCGCTTCCGGTGGCGTTATGGACCACAATATCGATACCACCCATCTCTGCCGCCGCATCCTTCATCCATTGCACCGTCGCATCATAGTCAGAGACATCACACACGAAACCATGCGCTGAGTTATCCGCTGAACAATGCTTCGACAGCGCCTCAACTGAAGCATCCAGAATATCTTTACGTCGGGCTGCGATACAGACGCTCGCGCCTTCTTTCACAAGGTGTTCAGCGACCGCAAGCCCAATACCCTGGCTACCGCCAGAAATGACTGCTCTTGCTCCCTCTAGTCCCAATTCCATACTAATGCTCCTAATTTAAATTGATTGTCCACGGCAACACCTGCCCTACATGCAGCCACCCCCGGCCCACGGTCTAGCCCAATACCTGAATCAATGAGGTGCGCTATACGATATCTCTTTACTAGCCCGAGGTTACTGGTAATTTGCGTCGTCCCCATAAAAAGAAGGGACCTATACGTTCGCCCTCACCAAGCAGACGAAGGTTCGGAGCTCGCCGCCGAAGTAAAGACAACGCCACCTCTGCCTCCAGGCGTGCCGTGGGCGCACCTATGCAAAAATGAACCCCAAGCCCAAACGCCATATGACGCTTGGTCTCGCGGTGCAGATTAAATTCATCCGGCTTCTCAAATATCCTCGGGTCCCGATTCGCAGCGGCATAGTTAATATAAACCTTGCTGCCCTTCTGGATCACCTCGCCATGCAGGTCTACATCCCTGGTCGCGTTTCGATACAAACCAAGTACCGGCGGGTCAAACCTTAGGCTTTCCTCAACAGCCGCACCAATCAGGGATTCGTCATCAAGAATTTCTTGCCAGCGGGATGGTACCTCCAATAACCGCCATATCATGTTGGTGATCAGCGACGTCGTTGTTTCATTGCCACCCACCAGCAGTTGATTCAGCATGGATAACGCATCGCCATCAGGAATGTACTCGCCAGCATCGGTTTTCGCACCGACCACTAGCGTGAGCAAGTCTTCAGGCACCTCTGCGCCCGATTCGATCAGGGACCGGCGGCGCATCATGTGCGTGTGCATATATGTCTGGAATCTCGTTTGTTCGTCTACGTATTGTAATGGGTTTTCTGACCCCATCAGCGCTACCTGCATGTCGGACCATCGCTTGAAATCCTCAAGGTCTTCAGAAGGTACGCCAAGCATCCCGGCGATAATAATGACCGGCAATGGGAACGCCAGATCGTCATGAAGATCAAACTCCGGTTCCCCGGCCAAGATATCATCGATCAGTCGATTTGCTAACGGCACAACCAGGGGGCGAAGAGCTGCTACTGCTTTGGGTGTAAATGCAGGCTGTATCAGCTTTCGATATTGGGTATGTTGTGGTGGATCACACAGCATACCCGCAGGTTCTGTGAAACGCGGCCCCTGCCCAAAGTGGCTACTGAAAGTTTCAATGTCCCGCAGCGCATATTCCACATCTGCGTAGCGCGACAAGGTATAAAAAGGAGGTTCAAATTTATCGCAGTGATGGACCGGACATTCATCCAACAGATACTGGTGACCCTTGGCGGGGTCTGTCATCACCTCTGGGTCAAAAGGGCTCCAATTCATCAAACGCTCCATTCTTTGATAGGGGTACAGGCCTCTAGAATCGCGGCTTTTATATTGTAATGCAATTTTCAGTATTTTCTGTACCCTACTACAATAATAACATTGCCCTGAAATAGTCCAAGGAGATACATTGTGAGCGAACAAAAAACCCCTAATCACGAACTCAGCGCCATGAATTGCCCGCATTCACTGGAAGAAGTTGATCTGTTCTCACCGGGCGCGCAGGAACACTGGTATGAAGCCTACGACATTCTTCATGAACAGGCGCCGGTGCACCGCATTCCGGGCGAAGGATTCGAACCCGGCACGGATGCTTTTATTCTGTCAAAGCATGAAGACATTGCGAACGTCGTCAGGGATCAGGACAGGTACCTGGTCGTTGGAAGCCTAGCCCTACAGCAACTTATAGCCTCTGGAGAAGACCTGTTCGAGATGCCCAACATAGGCGCCCTATTCGCGTCCATGGCCTCACTTAGGCCTAACCCTGAACTCTGGAGGGCTCATCGACAAGAGCTCACAGACCCTTGGGTAGGTCCAGGCGCAGGTAGGAACCAAGCGATGGTAGATCAAGTCGTCAACGAATGGATCGACCAATGGATTGATGCGGGCCAAGTCGAGTGGATCTCCCAGTTCGCCCAACCAGTACCACAAACCGTCATGGCCAATATCCTAGGATGGCCGACTGAAGACCTAAAACTTTTGAAATATTACGGGGACGGAACGGTAAAACCGTTCGTTTATGGTTCCAAGCACAACAACATACTGCCGGCAGAAGAGACTAAAACTCAATTCGAAGTCCTTGATGAATTCAGACAGTACACGGCTGACCTCATCAAGGAAAAGCGAAAGAATCCGACCGAAGACATGATCAGTTTTCTGACAGAAGTCGAGTATTCACCCCTAAAACGAAAACTTCACGATCTGGAGATCAATGGCATCGTCTACGCCATGATCATCGGCGGATTAGAGACGACACAGTATGCAATCTCTGAACAGATTCAGCTACTTATCGAACGTCCGAAGATCTGGGATGAAATTAAAGCGGATCGCAGCAAGCTGCGCGCCTTTACAGAAGAGGGGATGCGACTGAGATCACCAACACAGGGGCTCTCGACACGAATCACCAGCCAGGACGAGGTGTTTCAGGGCGTGAAGGTACCCAAGGGTTCCTACCTTCACCTCAGGTGGGCAGCCGCTAATATAGACCCGCAGGAATGGGATCAGCCGCTGGACCTAAAGCTGGATCGTAAAGCCGGAACCCGACACCTGACATTTTCTCAGGGAGCGCGGGTCTGCCCCGGTGCGAGTCTGTCCAGGCTTGAACAAATGAGCACGTGGAAGGCAATTTTTGACCGCATCGATGGGTTCGAATACGCCGAGAACAACACATTTCAGCATCAACCCGGTATTATGCTCGGCACGCTTGAACTTAACCTCAATTTTAAAAAAACCTGATAGCGAGTTTATCTATGCCACAAGAACACCCTTTCGTCTTTCATCTGGTACAGGCAACACTTTGGGACCAGAACATCGCGATCGACGGTACCTACTACCCCCCGACCTATGAAGTAGACGGATTCACTCACGGCACCTCCAATCCGCAGAAGCTATTAAACGTCGCCAATCATTTTTATCCGGAAGTGCCAGGACACTGGTACTGTCTTCGCATGACAGTGGCAAGTCTAAAAGCTTCAGGCGTTGAAACGGTTTATGAAGGGACCGCACCGGTTGGTGATATCCAACCGGATTTTGACGGCGCTGGCGATGAACTGTTCCCGCACATACATGGTGGCCTGAAGCCCTCCGCAGTACTTGGAGCGCATAAGGTCAACCGCGCAGACGACGGGACGTTTTTAAGCATAGAGGGCATTACTGGTTAATGGCCGTTCCAGACATCTTAATTACTGACGTCTGGCGGCCGCTCAAAGTAAACGCGTTAAAAGCTAGTCGCTTGAATTCTCGATCAGCATCGCAAGGCCCTGACCAGCGCCCAGGCACATGGAAAGAATTGCGTAACGGCCGCCAGTTTCCTTTAGGTGCTGAACACCGTTCATGGCCATTCTTAGACCGGTCACTCCCGGCGGGTGGCCAACCGATATCCCACCGCCATAAAGATTATGCTTATTTCTGGGAATGCCAAGCTGCGCTTCTACGTGAAGGTTCACCACCGCAAAGGCTTCATTAACTTCGAAGTAATCTATTTCTGGAATCGTCAAACCTGTTCTTGCTAATAGTTTTTCAATCGCAGGAACCGGGCCATGCCCCATTAGCCTGGGCGGTACACCCACCACAGTCCAGTCCACAACCCGAGCCTCCGGCATAACGCCATTCGCTAGCATCGATTCCCGCGTCCCTACCAACATTGCACCGGCACCATCAGTCACCCCGGACGAGTTACCCGCGGTGACCTTCCCCCCTTCCTGAAATGCCGGGCGAAGTTTCGCGAGCCGCTCCATAGTAATACCTTCGCGTGGCGATTCATCAGTATCGAAAACACGCGTGGATCGACCTTCAGGCACGTCTACTGCCACAATCTGTTTGGCTAAAAACCCTGACTTAATAGCAGCAAGTGCCCTCGCCTGACTACTGACCGCATAGTCGTCCATGGGCGCCCTTTCGTACTGGTACTTTTCAGTCAGGTTCTCTGCAGTATCGCCCATATATTCAAGGCTGAACGGGCAGCGATAACACCACTCCAATACATCTTCCAGCTGTTGGTTACCGCGCGGATTCCCCCATCGCGAAGTGGTTACCGCAAAGGGTACCCGACTAAACATTTCCGCACCCGCCGCCAAAGCTAATTGGCTTTGGCCCGTTTCAATCTGCTGGCCGGCAGAAATAATTGCCTGCAATCCTGAGGCGCAAGCCCTTGATACATCCAGGGCGGCCGCCTCTTCTGGCAGCCCACTTTTTATCCCTACTACCCTAGCCGCAAAGAGTGAATCCTTGTCAGTCGGACAGGTCGTCGCGAACACAATGTGGTCTATCGCACTGGGACTAGCGCCAGATTTCTCAATACAGGCTCGGGCGACATGTGACGCCAACTCAGTGAACTCAACGTCTTTCAACGAGCCGCCAAAATTACCGAGCGCCGACCGGGTTCCCGAAGAAAGATAAACGCCCGACATACTAGAGACCGCCGTTAATTTTAATGTCCTGACCGGTCATCCAACTGGATGCTCCAGATGCCAAATAAACACACGCGGGCGCAATGTCTTCCGGCATCCCAATTCGGCCGAGCGGAATACCAAACTGTTTACCCATATTGGGAATGTCCTCTTCTGTCAGTTTGGTAAACTCCAGAAAAACTTCAGTAGGAATCGGGCCTGGCGATACGGAATTTACCCGAATACCCAATGGCGCCATTTCTGCAGCAAGGGTTTGAGTCAGATTATTAACGCCGCTTTTCGCGACTGCATAAGGGCCGTTGAAGGGCGATGCTTTGTTACCAGCCTGAGATGAGATATTGATGATGGTACCCCCACCATTGTCCTTCATGTAATTACCCGCGGCCTGGGCACCAGTCCATACTGCTTTCAAGTTAAGGTTCATCTGGAAATCCCACTGCTTCTCTGGCATCTCAAGCAGCGTTCTTGGTACACGGTCGTCCGCGCCACCTGCATTGCTGACCCACGAGGTTAATCCCCCCATCTCTTTAAAGGTCTGGTCGGCAAGTGCCTGGACCTGTTCGATTTCCATCATATCCGTCGTGATGGCCAGCGCACGCCTGCCCAGCGCCCGTACCTTTTCGGCAACGGCTTCAATTTCGTTCGTTCGCCTGGCAGCGACAACAATATCGGCACCAGCTTCTGCCATGCCAAGCGCTATGGCTTCCCCAATACCACGACCGCCGCCGGTAACAACGACAACCTGTCCATCAAGCCTAAATTGATCCAAAATACTCATACTTATTCCTTTATTTATCCTGTCATTCGTTTGTGTAACGGCGGTTGATCGCCGATGGTGATTTCTTCCCCTACCCAGGCACCAAAATTCTCGCCCGTTCGACCGCTGGCTATAATATCCATCATCTGGCTGGCGATGTCTTCCGGCTTCATCACAACAGCGGCCATTTCCTCTGGAAGTTCGTTAGTTGCAAATAAACCCCTCAGCATTGGTGTGTCTGTAGCACCCATGCACATGCCATTAACTTTCACGTTGTCCTTCTCCAGATACTCTGCCCAGGCATCTGTAAAGCCATTCAGCGCCCACTTCGACGCATTGTACAGGTCTGTATCTGGCTGGTTAGTACCATCACTTTTTGCCGGCAGTACATAGTAAGTCGACACATTGATGATATGGCCACCGTCTTTTTGAAGGAACGGTACAACCGCCCGAGAGAGCATCATGACACCCTTGAGATTAGTATCCATGATGAAGTCCCAATCATCGATCGCCTGTTGCCATGTACTGTCGACGGGTGTCTTTTTCCAGGTACCAGCATTGTTAACCAGTATCGCTATTGCGCCCATATCAGATGCCTTCGCGACAACGCTTTCGACATCCTCACGTTTTGAAACATCCGCCATCAGTCCGGTAACGCCAGGCACATCAAAAACTTCTTTTTTTACGTCAAAACCAAGAACCTTGTAACCCTCTGCCGCAAGCCGAATAGCAAATGCCCGCCCAAGACCCTGCGCCGCGCCGCTCACTATCGCTACTTTTCCTGAAAGGCTCATGATGACTCTCCTAAGCGTACCTGCTCTGGAACGACATAAACATGGTCATGTGCAGGTTCCAATTGAACAGGACGTCCAATGCAGAAGTTAACGTTCTGTGCATTTCGTCCTGAAGGGCCTTCTTCCAACATATCGATCATTGCCTGGGCATTGTCTTCAGCCCGCATCCAGCTTGCAACTTCTTCTTCTGACGGGTCAAAGTTGTGAAAACTCCGCAGCATATGTGAATCAGTTGCGCCCATACAAAAAGCGTTGACCCTAATATTGTGCGGAGCAAGCGCTTTTGCCCATCCATATAAAAGACCGTTCAACCCCCACTTACCGGCATCGTAAAGGTCCATCGCATCCCCTCCCCCGGTCGGCCTGGGCGAATCACCCCACGGGCATGTTGCCAGTTTCGGACAACAGAAATAAGGTGTTCCGCAGGTGACCATATGATCGGTGGCGATATTGACGATCTCACCACCGTTACCCTGGGCAATCATGATCGGAATCACCGCTCGACCAAACAGGTATTCACCCTTTAGGTTAGTACCGATAATCTGTTCGTAATCCTCGATCGATTTATCCATGCCGTCATCTGCAACACTTACACCCCAAACACCGGCGTTGTTGACCAATATATCAATACTACCAAATTCTTCTCGAGCACCATCGACCACTGTCCGAACATGATCCGGATCCGACACATCGCCTTGATACGAAACGGCATTAACGCCCAAGGCCCGCAAACTTTCCGCAATCTCGTGAATTTCCTCGCGCAGATCACACACAGCAACATTGACACCTTGCTGCGCCAATGCTTTTGCATAACTGCTACCAAGACCAACAGCTGCGCCCGTTACAATCGCGTTTCTACCTTTTAGTTTGACCATTTTTGCTTCCCTTAAATTTTCTATTGATCACCTAAGTAGTGCCAGATATCAGTTCCGGCAACTATTGCTTGAAGTCTGGTTTTGCCATCATCGGAAAGCGACGAAACTCTTTCGCGAATAACTTGTAAACACTTTGCATGGTATTTCATCGGCTTTTGCTCGTGCCTGAAACCCAGCCCCTGGAATTTGAGCCGATCATTTCCCGCCGAGATCGCTTTATCTGTGGCATCAAGATAAGGCAGATAGACTTCCCCTGCCAGCCAAAGCAGCTTTCTGACACCTTTGTTAAGGGGCAATGTTGCATCCAGCCATTGACCCTCCACACCACCCGGGTCATCCATCAGGGAAAGCCATGCAGGAAGTCGTCTGCATCGTTCGTTCATGACATCCCGGGAGGCATAATTCATCCAGCACTGAAACAATTGTCCGTAAAAACCAAAGTCTCCGAGCGATGGTCTGGAGCCGAACAGGAACTCCTGCTCACGCAGCACGTCTTCCCAGGCATCAAGGATTTGCCGATACATCTCTTCGATCAGGGGTACGTTGCCCGGTTCGATACCTGCGACCGGCCAAAGAGGGATATGCCACTCGTAAAAGTCTCGCGTTTTTGATTCCAGTTCTTCATCCGAAGTAGGCCCCATTCCAGGATAGGACATCCACCAGCCCATTCTATCGCGGTCACCACCGTTGTCGTGATCCTGCCAGCGGTAATGGAACATCATCTTGGTGCCCCACTCATCACCAAAGTCCTCCAGGAGGTGAGACAGCACCGCCTGGACCGGATCATCAGGAATGATGGACTGGCCAGCGTGCCGCGCTTCGAGCAGGTAGGCGATGGGAGAGGAATCCACATGCCATGTGTCGTCCGCATCACCGGGGAAATGTACCTTAGGAATAATCGGAGGACGCACGTGGGCTGTGGCCTCAGCAATCGCACCCCTATTCAGATACCAGGTGTGCGGGAGGCGTCGATAGCGAAAAATTGCCCGTAACTTGATGGCAAAGGGCGAAGCATTAGACCCCACTACTTTATAACGGTCAGCACTCATCAGATCAAAAAGGTCCGGCGAATTGAAGTTTTATACTGTACTACAAAAATTGTCCAGATGAACACCACGCGTCAATTACGCCTTCAGAGGTAGGGAACTATTGCTGGGTTATAGCGGCGAGTGCTGATGCTAATCATGCGCATTCAGGCTTTATGGCAGCTCAAACACGTTGAGACCCGTGCCATAAATACCGGGGAAACGTGAACGACAACGGATTCCGATCAATCTTCATGATGGCGCTACATCTGATTAAAACAGTCAGGCTTGATGGTTTTGCCCAAGCATGGGTATGATTGGTCCATTCACCCAGATAACACTAAACAATACAACGAGGCAGCCTTATGGTTGAAACAAAAACTGGCCACGATCGATCGAACGGAATCTCCTACAACGACATTCTAAAAGCAGACAAGGTACCGCCTCCGGCCGTGTATCTCGAAGACTCCCCTTATCCTGCCGGGGTAACCAAAATCCCCACCCACCGCTACTTTTCCAAAGAAGCACACGACCTTGAGGTTGAGCGGTTGTGGAAACGTGTCTGGCAGATGGCGTGCCACGAGTCTGATATCCAGAATGTAGGCGACACCCACGTCTATGACATTGCTTCCCTATCGTTTATTGTCGTTCGTGTCTCTGAAGATGAAGTTAAGGCGTTTCCTAATGCGTGCCTGCATAGAGGACGCGCGCTTTGCGACAGCCACCGCAAGGAGCTTAAGGTATTCCGCTGTCCGTTCCACGGTTGGTCCTGGCACCTCGACGGCAAACTCAAAGAGATACCTGCCCACTGGGACTTTCCCAGTGTTACGGAAGAAGAATACTCTCTACCAGCAATCAATATTGGTAAATGGGGAGGGTTCTACTTCATTAACCCCGACCCTGCCTGTGAACCACTGGCTGATTTCATCGGTGACTTTGATCGACATTTTAGTCATCCCTTTGAGCGTCGATTTAAAGCAGCACACCTGATCAAGCGGCTGCCCTGCAACTGGAAAGTTGCACAGGAAGCTTTCATGGAGTCTTACCATGTAATTGCCACCCATCCTGAACTATTGGGTTCCTTTGGAGATACAAACTCCAAGTACGACACGTGGGGGAATTTTTCACGAGCGATGTCTCCGTCAGGATATCCAAGCCCCCACACCGGGCTCGATCAAAACGACCCTTCCTGTTATCCCGACGGCAAGGCCTACCAGAGCATGAAGCACATGATCAGCGGCCACATCTACAGGCGGGTCGCTGAAAATGAAGTTGAAGTGGAATTACAAAACGGCCGTACAGGCAGGTTCACCGAACACGCCGAATATATCAGCGGCGACGTGAAGTCCGCGGACATACAAATGTGTAGCTGGGTCGGCGGAAAAATTATTCCCGGGCAGGAAGATGACCCAATGGTCTATCCGACTGATCCGAATGAGTATCGTGAATCATCCGCTGCGGCCAGACGCGAAACAATGCGGCCACAATTTGGCGAATATGTAGATCAAATCAGTGACGCCGACTTAAATGACGCTATTTACTATTCGGTGTTTCCAAACATCAGCCCCTGGGCTGACTTCAGTCCTATCTTCTATCGATTCCGCCCGGACGGTGATAACCCTGAGCAATCGTTGCACGAAGTGATGTATATGATCGCTCTACCCGAGGGCGCGCCTATGCCTGAACCGGCAAAGTGCACATTCCTCGACATTGATGACGACTATACGGTAGCCACTGAGATTGGCAGCAACCTGGCAAAGATTTTTAATCAGGATTATGTGAATCATGGCATGGTACAGAAGGGTCTTCATTCTCACCCTAAAGGCGAGACCATTTTTGCAAGCTATCAGGAATCCAAGATCAGGCATTTCCATGACACGCTGAATAGATGGCTTGAAAGTGAGCAAGCGCCGAAAAGCAAATAGCCCGCTGGTAAAAAAACCCGGCAACGTCGGGTTTTTTTACGCTTTATTAAGCGCAGGTCTAACCAACAGCTTCGTCGATCAAAGGCATCAATCCGACATTGGACAGCAGGCGCGTGACGCTTTCACGATCAACATCACTGAGAGCACCAAATTCCTCCCTCGTCCAACGCAGGCACTTTGCCTGGTAGGGAAATGATGGCTGTTGCCAAACCTTGCCATCGATTTCTGTTTCAAACTGTTTCTCCCCCGCCGCGATGGCACGAGCGTTGGCGAGCATCTGTGGCAGATGAACTCGCGCCACCTCGCCGAGCAACGCTAGTATCGAATCCGGAATAGAATCCCGGGTGAACCACCCAGACTCGTCCACCTCAAACCCGGAAAGGTCCTCCAAACGCTCAACCCATGCATAGGTCCTTGGGGATTCTTCCAACACGATTTTTGTCGGTGTGGGATCAAAATGGGTCAGGCAGGTAAGTTGGCCAAACACGCCAAAATCCGATGA
>Ga0209711_10000932_pt1 | contig 29681 bp, 25 predicted proteins | sample ArcticOcean_MG_C_7_FD_187441 | JGI IMG/M metagenome (GOLD analysis project Ga0209711, IMG submission 187441) | Marine microbial communities from western Arctic Ocean - ArcticOcean_MG_CB11_88 (SPAdes) (version 2) | ecosystem: Environmental > Aquatic > Marine > Oceanic | place: Arctic Ocean...
GAGATTAACACCCTGTCCCGCCAGAGGATGAATCGTGTGCGCGGCATCGCCTATCAGCGCTACTCGCGGCAAAACATAGTTCTTGGCATGACGCTGTCGCAGTGGCACTGAAAACCGTTCATCAACTGCTAATACCGAGCCCAAACAGTGCTCGCTAGCCCTACTCAACTCCGCACAAAACTGGACATCATCCAGCGCCATTAGCCTGTCGGCCTCACCAAGTTCCTGGGACCAAACAATCGAACTGTGCCTGAGATCACCTGCCTTGTTAAGAGGTAATAATGCCAATGGTCCTGAGGGCATAAAGCGCTGCCATGCCGTCTTTTGATTCTCTCGCTCAGTGACGATGGTTGTCACAATCGCCTTATGTCCATAATCCCACTCTTTAGTGTCTATATCAAAGTGCTGTCGAATAAGTGAATTAGCACCATCTGCTGCAATCAGTAAACTACCGCAGAGTTCTCGCCCACTGTCCAAGAAAACGGTTATCTGGTCATCGCAGTACTGGTAATCAGTGATCGTTACCGGACAAATGAAACTTATTGAAGGCTGCAAGGCGACCTCCTCTAACAGCGCCTCCACCAGCACCGAATTCTCAATAATGTGACCGAGATTTGGCTGATGAATATCGTGGCAGTCAAATTGAATTCTTCCCGTTCCCTCTGCATCCCAAACCTCCATAGCCTCATAGGCGCTTATTCGCTTCGCCTCTACTGCCTTCCAGACGCCGCAGCGCTCAAGTAGATGCCGGGAGCTTTCAGTCACGGCGGCAACGCGCGGATCAAACTGCAGGGCATCAAATGGGCGGGCAATACGGGCATCAACAAGAGCGATACTAATCGGCTCTGACTTGCAGGATAAGTTTGCGCGAGCCAGTAAACAGGCTGCAGCGGCGCCGACCATTCCGGCCCCGACAATAATCACATCGTACTGAGATGCTTTAACCATGTCCTGCCTCACGTGTTGCCATTCCCATACCGAAGCGCGCAAAACGCCCGCGCAGTCCAGGCATTAAATCAAGCGCCAGCAGCCCACAATTTCGACCCAGAGCCACTGCGGATGATGTCTGCCCAAACAACTTGGGCAGACTGTCGCTGAATAAAACCGTATTGTTCTGATCGACTGCCTGCTGTTGCTGATAACCCTGTAATATCTTCAGCGATCCGACATTGGGACCACCAAGTTCCGACTGTAAACAGTTAGCTAATGTGGCCGCATCGCGCAGCGATAAGTTAAACCCCTGCCCAGCAACCGGATGCAGCGCGTGGGCTGCGTTGCCAATAACTACCAGGTGCCGACGGACCTGCTCGCTCGAGGTAGTCAGTGTAAGGGGATACGAAATCCGCTCTCCAACCTGCTCAAAACGGCCGAGTCGATAGCCAAATCGTTCCTGCAGTGTCTGTAAAAATATGCTGTCGTTTGCAGCCATTAATGTTGCTGCCATATCATTGGGCTGCGTCCACACTAGCGCGCTGCGCGGCTGTCCCTGAAAGTCTGTCAGTGGCAGGAGTGCCATTGGCCCTTGATCGGTAAAGCGCTCATAGGCAACGCCCCCATGGGGCTTCTCCAGCGTAATATTGGCAATGATACCCGTTTGTCCATAGGCAGAACTATTGGGAGTGATGCCCAATTTACGTGCGGTGCTAGATCCCAGACCATCGGCAACTACTAGCAATTTTGTCTGAACAACCTGCCCAGTATCCTCAAGGACTAACTTCATTCCTGCCATCAATGGTGTGATGGCATCAATTGTCGTTGAGCTCATTATCTCAACATCTGTGACCGCCAACTGATTTAATAGTCGCGATCCCATCCAGCGATTTTCCACCACATAACCCAAAGCTGCAACGCCCGCATCTTCAGCTCTTATCCGAGTTAGACCAATATGGCCGCGGTCGCTGACATGGATCTGTTTTATTTCGCTGGCACTCTTTTTGAGTTCCGGCCAAAATCCTATGGACTCAAATATCTTGTGACTACTCCACGACAATGCTGTCGATCGAGCATCGAAATTTGGTTTATAGGTGCCTTCCGCTAAACCGTCTAGGGGCTGCGCTTCAATCAATAATACCCTCCATGACTGGCCCTCAGCGGTCCGCTGTTTAGCCAACAGTAGCGCCAAACTAATACCCACCATTCCACCACCCACGATCACAATATCGTAATGGGACTCATCTAAAGTCTGAGATTTTGACATTTTCCTATCCTGTTCTGACGTTCAGCTCGCCATTAATAGTTCAATCTGATCACGAGTCTTGGGTACACCTGAGGTCAGATCTTCATTGCCTGTTTTGGTCACCAACACATCATCTTCAATGCGCACTGCAATGCCACGCCACTTTGCCGCTACAGTCTTATTCTGCGGGGAAATATAAATACCTGGCTCCACCGTAACGACCATTCCAGGCTCATAGACTCGCCAATGATTGTCGATTTTGTAATCGCCAACATCATGTACATCCATGCCCAGCCAGTGTCCGGCACTGTGCATATAGAAATCTCGATAGGCACCCTCGGTAATTAGGGTCTCGACACTGCCCTTCAAAATACCTAGGTCAACCAAACCCTGGGTAATCACTCGGATGGTCGCCTCATTGGCAAGATTGTACTCCAAACCGGGACCGATCAAGTCAATCGCGGCAGTCTGTGCCGCTAAAACCACATCATAAATAGCAGCTTGGGCCGCTGTAAATCTGCCATTAACCGGAAAGGTACGGCTGATATCTGCCGCGTAATCTTGGTATTCACAGCCCGCATCAATGAGCACTAAATCACCCGATTTAAGCCTATCGCGATTCTCAATATAATGGAGTATACAGCCGTTCTTACCTCCGCCTACAATACTCGTGTAAGCTGGCGATGAGGCGCCAGACGACATAAATTCATGTTCAATTTCGGCCTGCAACTGGTACTCATAAAGCCCAGGCTGACTAATTTTCATAGCACGGCAATGCGCCTCTGCCGAAATCTCCGCAGCTCTGCGCATCAGTCTTACTTCTGCGGCACTCTTAATCAACCGCATCTCATTAACCAGATGATCTAGATCTACAAACTCACTGGGCGGCATCAACTCACTACCTTTTTGCTCACGGATATCTTTAACCCAGCCCATCAATTGGCGATCAAACTGCGCATCCTTGCCAATAGCGTAATAAACTCGGCCCTTACCTTCGAGCATGCCCGGGAGAATATCGTCAATATCATCAATCGGAAATGCATCGTTGGCGGCAAAGTGAGCCACGGCACCCTCAGGACCTTCACGGTAGCCATCCCAGGTTTCCCTTACAATATCCTTGTCGCGACAGAAGAGGACAAACTCACCCAGCGCACGCCCGGGAATCAGTACCAGCACCGATCCTGGCTCCGTAAAACCGCACAGATAACTGAGGTTGGTATTTTGTTTGTAAGGGTAGTGGGTATCTTTAGAGCGGATTTTCTCAGGCGCGCAGGCAACAACAGCGATACTGTTGGGCTGCATCATGGCCATCAGGCCTCTGCGCCTTCCTGCGTACTCTCTTTTGGAAATCATTACCCGCCCTTAAGTAGACCTTGCAAAATCTAATGAATAGTCGGCTCGTTGCGCGGATCCGCTTCTGGGCGTAATTCACTAAATACGACTTGTACGGCTATACGAATAAATTCGACCAGCTCTACATAGTCGCGCTCGCCATCATCATCAGTCTCAAAGTCCACTGACACCTGGCCTATGGCGGCAATGTCTTCTAGCGCTTCCTTGCCGTCGTCCGATAGCTTAAAAGTCTGATCCATACCATCACCTAGACCAGAGAGATAGTTACTGCACCATTCGCCAACTGCGACTAGCCGCTCGGTCAATGGTAGCTCGTCATCAGGAAGTATCGGCTGAAACAAAAAGCTTACGTCTTCTAGACGACTAATCGACGCACTGTAAAAGGCCTCAAATGTACTCTCCGCTTCCTCCGCCTGCGCTTCAGACAGTGCCAACCAGCCTGAGGTGGCCACCACGAGCTCTTTGATACCCACTGCGTCACAGCAAAGCCGGCCGCAGAGAAAACCATGAAACCCCGAGGGGCTGGCATTTATTTTAAGGGTAAAAAATAACTCTTCTAATTGTTCAAATGTCACAGTATCACCTCACACAGTCAAACCGCATCCTAACAATTGACCAAGCCACGCACAATGCCTATAGTTAGCCGAATAACACTCATAGACGTATGTTGGCAATAGTCGCAATGATTGACACTGACAAATTCGAGGAAAAATTAGATCGGCTGATTGAACTCTGCCAGCAGTTGAAGAGTGAAAATCAAGCCCTGCGGGAGCGCGAGGCCGATTTAGTGGGGGAGCGCGGGCAGTTACTGGAAAAAAATGAGATGGCACGTCAAAAAATTGAGACAATGATTAATCGCTTACGCAATGTGGCTGCAGACTAAAAATGACTTCTATTTCGCTAAAAATTTCGATCCTCGACAAAGAGTATCAGGTCAACTGTCAAACCGACGAGCGCGACGCCTTATTGCGCTCAGCGAAGCTGCTTAACGACAAGATGGATGAGATTCGTCATGGCTCGCATATTATTGGTCTCGAGAGAGTCGCGGTGATGGCAGCGCTAAACATCAGCCACGATTTGATCAAGGCACAGAACTCCGTCAGCCAAGATTCAGGGGCCTCTGATGCTCTGCAGTCAATGGATTCCAAACTCAGTTCGGTTCTCTCTCACCTCAGTAGCTAAGTTGACCCACATTTTATTGACGGTTCTGGTCATAGGCCGATTTTTATCCTCCGCATTTGATTTATGCCCTGCTATACTGTTTTCTTCCTGGGGTGTTGGCCAGCCAAAAAGTCCCTGAGCCGATAATTTATACCCGGCATCTCTCCGCCAACATTGTTGTGCAATTCCGTGCGTCGGAAAGCCTGATTTGTTGCGAGGGTAGCCACCTTGAACTTCTCGGTTCAAGGCCACATTGGTAGCGGCACTCTGGGATTTAATTAAATGTGGTTTTAAGTGATGAATGATGGCGTTAGTCGGCAGCAACTTCGCGCAGAGAGACGCTCTCTCTCAACTGCCGAGCAGCAGCTAGCAGGCAATAGACTTACGTCAAATCTGTGCCGAGAAAACCTTTTTATCGATGCTGAGAAGATAGCTCTCTATCTGTCTAATGACGGTGAGATAGATCCAGCCGAGTTACTTACCAACGCCCTGTCAAACGGCAAAAAGTGCTTTCTTCCAGCGCTGCACCCGACAGAACCTAATACCCTGTGCTTTGTTGCCTATGACGTCGACAGCCCGATGGCGCCCAATAAATTCGGCATTCTTGAGCCTGTCTTTGATATTGCGCAAGTGGCATCACCCTCGAGCCTAGATGTTATTTTAATGCCCCTGGTGGGCTTTGACCGGTTGGGCAACCGCATGGGCATGGGCGGCGGCTACTATGACCGTACACTCGCGTTTATGAGCGAGCATCATAGGGGAAAACCCAAGCTAGTCGGGTTGGCGCACAGCAGTCAGGAAGTAGAACTGATAGCTCAGCAAAGCTGGGATATCCCCTTACATGTAATAGCCACTGATCGTGAGATAATATGCGTAAAACAAAGATAATTTGCACCATTGGGCCAGCCACTGAATCTATCGAGATGCTGGAAAAATTGGCCAATGCGGGTATGAATGTGGCTCGATTAAATATGTCCCATGGTGATCATCCTTCTCACTCAAAGATTATTCAGGCGATTCATACACTAAACAAGAAGCTCAGCCACCCCATTGCCATATTACTCGACACTCAGGGTCCAGAGATTCGCACCGGCGATATGGCTAACGATCTGCACCTTAACGAAGGCGACACTATCTCTATTGTCGCCCGAGGCGCAGAGGATGTAGAGTCCACATCGATTCATATTAACTATGATGACTTAATTAATGATGTGGATGTGGGTGACATGATCACCGTCGATAACGGACTGATCAATCTTGAGGTTCTGAGTAAAAAAGACCGTGTGATGCAGGTCAAAGTGATCGACGGCGGCCTGCTAAAAAGTAAGCGTCACGTCAACCTGCCGGGTATCCGCGTGAATCTGCCAGCGATTACCGATAAAGATCGCCGTGATATTGAATTTGGTGTACGACAGGGGGTTGATTTCATCGCCCTGTCATTTGTTCGTCAGGCCCAAGATGTTCATGAATTAAGAGCACTTTTGGGTGATAAAGCAGACAAAATAAAGATCGTAGCGAAGCTGGAAGATCAGGAAGCCATAACTAATATGGTGGAAATCATTGGTGCGGCCGATGGCATCATGGTAGCTCGTGGCGATCTGGGTGTTGAAATCCCTCTGGAAGTTCTACCAAGGGTGCAGCGTCGCATTATTCGTACCTGCGCAGAGATGGGCAAACGGGTTATTGTTGCCACTCATATGCTTGAGTCAATGATTGAGAATCCCATTCCTACTCGCGCAGAGGTCACCGATGTCGCCAATGCCGTGTATGAGGAGGCCGATGCGATTATGCTCTCTGGAGAGACCACCGTGGGCAAGTATCCGGTTAAATGTGTAGAAATTCTCGATCGGATATCACGCTCAACGGAGAGCAGTCGGGGGCTAAGGTTTACAGACAATCTCAAATTGGAAGATGATAAACAGCAGATTGCCAGGGCAGCGGTCAGTCTGGCAGAATCCATATCAGCCAAGGCGATCATAGTACCTACGCGCCGCGGACGCATGGCTCACCGGGTCACCAACTGCCATCCACAAGAATCTATTATCTGCGCCTTTACCGATAATAGCCGTACGCGTCGCCAGCTCGTGATGAACCGTAACGTCCTGAGCTACCAAATTGAGTTTAGTGAAGATTCGGAGAAAACACTCGCCACAGCTGCTGCCATTATGATTCAGCGCAATGAGTTCTCGCCCGATGATAGAGTGGTGGTAATTTCAGATGCCTTGGCAGGGTCTGGCTTTGAGGCCATTCAGATTCGTCTCATCTCCGATTTACTGTAACCGTTGACCGCTTGGGCACAAATTAACCGGGGATGAGCCGTAAGCTCGTTATTCTCACCCAGAAACTAGGCGCCGCTCCAGTGCTTCACGAATTATTTTCCCACTATCACTACGGGGAAAGTCCTCCATGGCGATAAAATGTACTTCGCGCGGTCGCTTGTAGCCAGCTAAATTAGCTCTACAGAGCGTCTCGATATCTTGCTCCGTGAGGCCAGCGGCATTTTTGGCGACAAAGGCGACGACAATCTCGCCCCAATGTGAGTCGTACTTACCTACCACCGCCGCTTCAGATATTCGGTTATCCGCCAGTAATACACGCTCAATTTCCATGGGGTAGATGTTTTCTCCCCCAGACTTAATCATATATTTCGACCGCCCGACAAAGTGAAGGCCTCCACTGAGCGTCTGCACGCCTAAATCGCCCATATGAAACCAGCCGTTTCGAAAATCTTTGGCGTTCACGTCTGGGGCACCCCAATAACCACTAAACAGTGTCGGGCCTCGCACCGCAATCTCACCAATCTCTCCTGGCAAAACATCATTGTCATCCTTATCGACAAGCCTGATTTCACACAGAGAACTCAATCGTTTTGCTAGATCCGTGGGCTCTTCACCCACTGCAATTAGATGGCTGGTAGCTGGTGGAAGCCCAGTCTCAGTAGCCCCAAAGCTGTTGACGAAAGGCGCATTCATCACGGTGGTCAACTCGGCAATCTGTGCGAGGGGCACCAGATCAGCCATGGCGCCCACTGCCCTCAAGCCACGAACCTTAGTGTTAGTTTCCTTGAGACGTAAAATCAAACTGTCGATAGTGGCTGGCATCAGCAGCAACCAACCAAGTTGATACCGGCCTATAGCGGAACACATAGCGTCGAGGTCAAGGCCATCCGTAATTATAACCGGTGATCCCATCATCAAACTGGACAGACTGTGGTCAGTACCACCCATATGGTACATAGGAGACCACGCCAAATAGGCATCCCCAGACTCAACCCTCAAATCCATACGAAGTGTTGTCATCCTTGCGATTTCTGCGCGATGACTAATCAACGCGGCCTTTGGCAAGCCAGTGGTCCCACTGGTATTTAACAATAGCAGTCCCTGCTCGCCACCTAGGTAGGGGGGGGTCTGATCAGGCTCGGTATTCTCTGCCCGCATTAGGCAGTCTTCAATCCCTAGGCACCTTGCGCCAGAATACGCCACTTGATCATGCAACGGTTTGAAGCGTGGTGACACAAAGATCAACTTTGGCTCAACCAACCCGATACAGTGATCCAGTTCCGCCGCTACCAGACGCCAGTTAAGGCAGGGGACGATAGCGCCAATTCTCGCGCACGCCAATTGCAACATCGTATATTCGGCGCGGTTTTCAGAAAGTATCGCCACACGGTCGCCCGGTTCGGTTCCCTCGGACAGAAGAACAGACGCCAATCTGTCCACCACGTCGAGCAACTGACCGTAGGTCCACTGCTGTTGACCGCATTCGATGGCGAGCGCATCCGCTCTCCATTTGGCAGTCGTCCGAAACATGGTGTAAACCGTGGAGTCGCAGGGTAACTTCATAGACCCGGGTCCTTGATTAGTTAATTAAATGGTTTGTCGAGGAGAGTTAGTGAGACTGGCCGATGGTAAAAGACCCATTAAAACTTCAATCCAAGTTTCCATAAAGTCTACGGGCTCTTGTGTCGAAGGCAACTGAATTTTATTTAGTTCAAGTAAAGTTTTTTTTCGTTCACCTATGGCGGAAAACCTTGGCTAACACAATATTAAAAGCTTTACGTTCGATTGTTTTTATGGTGCGGAATTAACTCAATATATATTGGAAATCAAGGCCAAGCTTTTACCCGCGGCATGTCGCGTTTAATGTGGCCAAGAATCTGATCTATTGAACATAGCCTTGGAATCTAATGGCTTAGATCCTAGTGTAGATCTGGGCTAAGCCAGCGCGAATCCGGTTGGCAGAACAGTCTCATTACCTTTCTGAATGACTCTCGCCCATGCTCAGGCGGTGTATCTTTTTCAAAATATCCGTTTAGTTTTGTACCTGCTAACAGAGCGTAAATAATCTCTGCCTTCTCATGGCGGACTGCATCATCCGCGTCGACACCGACAAAGACCTGGGCGAGAAGATTCTTGCAACAACGATCCATCTCACGCTTACTCAGACCGAGCTCCTCATCATTAACAGAAACTCCAATCGCTTCGTACATAAATCCAGTGGTAAACGTATTGACCTGCTCGCTCTCATTGAAAAGGAAATCCGTTATGTAGTTTATTTTGCCTTCCAAATCATAGCCGTCTAACTGCTCTAGGCCGTTGACTATAATGTCACACTGGCGCTGAAAGCAGACCCTCAACAGGTCCTCCTTTGATTTGAAATAGTAAGATAAGAGGCTCGGAAAGACGTTCGCTTCTTTGGCGATATCCACTAGAGACGTGTTTGCATAGCCCTGCTTGCGAACGCAGGTAGTAAATGCGTTAACGATTTGTCGCTTTCTCTTTGTTCCTTTCGCTTTCGTCGGCTTATATAGTTGCATTTCGGACCTCTACTAGCTAACAGTGACAATAACCAGAGTCGTTCGCAGCGCCCATGACGGTGCTAGAGCCTGAGAATTTCCAGTCGACTGACATATCCCACGGTGTAATGTAGCTCTCTTTCACGAAAAACACAAAAATATTTGAAGAATGTTCAATTTAAAACAGATTTAGGCCACTAGGCCCCTGCGAGTTGATGACTCGGAGCGAACCAAGGAGGATTGAGAAATCCGCCCCGAATATCAAGACAACTTCACGTTAACCTAATGATTTTCATACAGATTGTTCGATTGAGGTGCAAGGTGGACGTCAGTGCAAAATAAGCTTTAGCCTCGCCCACCTGCTCACCATTGCGGGTGGACTGATGCTATTTCGCTTCTAGCGGCCGCGTGGCAGCCTCCATCTTATCTCGGTCATGAGAAATCTTTTTCCCGGGAATGAATTCGAGTATCACCCGATTGGGCGAATCAATAAGCGTGATCATTTGCTGGACATAATCGGGGCCCCGACTGCCATAGCGTTTTTCAGCAAAAATGGCATAAAACCAGTCTTTTATAACTCGATCTTCTTTAGGATGGACAACGGTAGTGCCTTTGTAGGTAATAGTCTTTCCCTCTCCCATCGAGGTTCCTGTGCTAGTAACACAGACGCAGGTCCGAGGATCACGCCTAACAGCAGCTACGCGTTTACGCTCTTCAGCGGCAGTCATCCAAAGCCGCCCATCGATTTCTATAAAGCTATGTGTCACGCCGACAGGCTCCCCTGCCTGAGTGGTCCACATGAACACGCATTCTTTTTGCAATCCAAGCAACACCTGCTCTTGGTCTAAATCAAGCGTCCAAGTGGTGACATCTTCATAGTCGCTTACATAATCAGTCATTCTCTAAACTCCATATTTTTCATGGCCAGACTTTCGTCCAATTATCGTTATCTCTAAATCAGGCCTTTATTAATTACAGTGCGCTGCCTGTGAGTCCATATACTAGATACGATCCTCGAGCGCTACCAAATGAGGTCAAGCCCACTCAATGCAAAAACTACGACCGAGTGTCACCATTAAATACATCAACTAATTTTTTTGTGTCGAAATAAAATGGCTTAATCTCTACTACGAGACCATTAGCGTCAAATCGCCAAACTTCAGCAATGGGCATACTAAATGGCTCGCCGGTGGCCTTGCCCTCTCCAGACATGGTTGCCAGCACCACCACGTAATGCCCGTCACCAATAAGCTCTTCGACAGTGACATTAGTATTACGCCACGTTTTAAAAACATTTTTGCTGAAATCTGTAAAATTTTCGCGCCCTTGCATACCGCCACCATAGGGTAACGACTCTGCCTCTATAACCTGCAAGTTAGGGTGGAGTACCGCCAGCATCTGTTCGCTGTTGTTGGCTTTCGCAGCGTCAAAAAATATGCGTAAACTGTCCTTATTTGATCTTTGCACTATCTCTCCCATGATTGTATTAACCCATTTTTCGCTTTAAAAAGAACGAGGCAGCCCATAGCTTTCTGCAATCATGTTTCTAGCCATCTCATTGCTGACTGGGCCAATTCGTAAGAGCCGAGAGTCTCTCCAATAACGCTGCATATCTGTTTCTGCCGAGTATCCCATACCACCCAAAATCTGGATACCGAGATCTGCGGCCTTGCCAACATATTCAGAACAAAGCACCTTGGCCATATTAGACTCTTGAGCTGAGTCGATGTCATTAGCTTGTAATGTTGCGGTGTGAAGCATGATTAGCTCACCCTGCTTTTGCCACATAGCCATATCCGCAACATAGTGCTGCAGCGCTTGAAACTGACCAATGGGCTTGCCAAAGGCATGGCGTGTTTTCATGTGATCAATAGAGTCTTCGAGCACGGCATCCAGCATACCCAAACAGGTAGCCGCATTGACGAGTCTTTCATTATTTAGGGTTTTAATCGATTGATAGAATCCCCTACCCTCTTCTCCCAGAAGAAATTCATCCGCGACGAATACATCATCAAAGATAACCGAGCAGGAACTTATTGCTCGCATACCGAGCTTAGGTAATTCAGTAATGGTTATCCCTTTACTATCAGCGGGTATAAAAAATATAGAGATTCCGTCAGAGCGTTTTTTTACATCGCTATCACTTCTTGCCATGGTAAAAAGATAATCGGCCACATTGGCACAGGTACTCCATATCTTTTCGCCGTTAATCAGCCACCCACCGTCCACTTTTTTGGCTGTAGTTTTCATTCCGCCAAGCAGGTCAGTACCGCCACTTGGTTCGGAGAAACTCATCGCCGTTTTAATTTCGCCGCTGGCAATTTTCGGCAAAAAGTGCTGCTTTTGCGCCTCGGATCCACAGCAAGTGATCGCCTTTGCTCCTGAAAAAGACGTGACTCCCCAAACCCAACTCAAACCACCAGCAGTTCGTGAAAGTTCGCGAGCAAATAGCGCTTGATTAAAAATAGTGCCGCCTTGACCACCATATTCTTCTGCAATACCAATACCATGGGCGCCGTATTCAACCAGCTTATCCCAAAACTCATGAGGGAACTGGTGCTCCATTGTTTCCAACTTTCGGCACCAATCCTTAGGTATTTCTTTCTCCACCCACCTGCGAGTCATGTCACAGAAAAGCTGATCTTCTTCAGTCATAAATACGTTCATTAATGAAAACCTTTAAAAATATGTACTTGAGTATTGTATACGTTGCAAACAAAAAAAAGGGCCCAGTGAGAATTATCTGCCGGGCCCTAAGATGTTGATCAACTAACTATAATATAAGCTTAGAACTCGGTTTGAAACTCTACACCGAAAGCACGTCCCTGAGTTTGCTGACCATAGGTAATCAGCGTTCCTGTAGTACGGCTAACCCAGTTGGTCTCATCGGTAAGGTTATTAACAAAGAGCGCTACTTTGTAGCTGTCTTTCTCAAAGGCAAAGTTAAGATGTAGCTTGCCATAAGCCTCGACCAATGAAACGGGGTCATTGTTTTCCTGAGTGTAAAAATCGTCAGTCCAGCTATAAGACAGGTTCGAGATGATAAGGCCACCCGCATAATCAGCGGTGTTAGTAGCAGAAACACCGAAGGTTAGCTCAGGTGCCTGCTTCGGATCCAAATGGCTATTATCAATCGCATCCTTAGCGTCCTTTACACCATCTCCATTGAAATCAGAACCGGAAAGGTTGGTATAGAAGTCGTTATACTTGGCATCTAAGTAGCCCATGGTAGCGCTTATTTGGAAGGACTCGCTGAACAGCTGCGTGTACTCTAACTCCAGACCAGAATATTCAACCTCACCCACATTGTAAGCAATTGACACCGAGGTCCCATCATCTGGGTTTGGTACCGTAGTCATGGCTTGCAAGTCTTCTAAGGTGCTGTTGAACACAGCGGCATTCAGGCGCGATCGGCCATCGTTGAAGTCGGCTTTTATGCCAAACTCTATGCTGGTAATTTCTTCAGGCTTGTAGCTGACAGCATAATCTACCAAGCGCTGGTTTTTGCCGTAGAAGCCACCACTGTGGAAGCCCGTAGAGATTGAACCATAGGCCAGCGTGTTTTCATTTAAGTTGTAGCCAACTCCGAACTTTCCAGTTACCTTGGATTCAGAAATATCCCAAGCGCCGGTTTGCCCTTTACCATGAACACAGGTGTCCCAGTTGACTTGATCTCTCAAACTGTCAGCTTCAACACAAAAAGCTCTTGCACTAAAGTCTTTCTCGTCCTTGGTGTAGCGTAGGCCCAAAGTCACTTCCAGTCGCTCGGTCACTTGATAGTCCAACTGCCCATAAATCGCAGAGCTACTAGAGTCTTGGCTCTGCCAGATGTTCTGGCCAAAATCGTCACCGAGACGAGCAATTTCTGCTTCAGTTGCGCCGTACATAGCTGTTAGCAGTGCTGGTGTACGCACCAGCTCCCACAGGTCGTAAGTAAACCAATCCTGTGTGTAGGAGTTGTCCATCTGATACACGCCCATGACTAGGTCGTAGTTGTCACCTGAGTTATTGAATCGAAGCTCATGGCTCTCTTGGTCATTCCAGTTGCGGTTATCGATGGTAATAAAGTCGCAAGCGCTGCCAGAATAGGGCCAAAGTGCCTCTTCGTAGGTGTCTCTGTAACCATAGATGTAGGTCAATGAAGAGTTCTCACCCACCTGGTACGTTGCCTGCAGTGTTATCGCATCCGTATCTACCTGACCGATGTTTTCTTTCGCTGCACTGGTCGTATCTTCTGTAGATCCTGGATCGTTTGCCGCAAGACAGGCTGACCCATTGATCTCTGGGTAGGTTGCATTGAGCGCGTATCGATCTTGGCGGAACTGTGCAGCATTCGGTCCAGTCAGGACTGCGACACCAGGGCTGAACTTCTCCCACTCACCCAGATAGCCATCCTGCAGGGCTTTTGCTACGTTACCACCCATACCTGACAGATTGCGGAACGCGCCGTTGTCACTGCCATCATCGATTTTTTCAACGGTTAACTTTACCTCTAAATCGTCGTTCGGCGTGAACAAGAATTTAGCGCCATATCCCAAGTAGTCCTGCTTGTTAACATCCTTCTTCAGCGTAGTATTGTAGATATAGCCGTCAGTCTTCAAGCTGTTGACAAATAACTTAGCAGATAACACACCTTCTATTAACGGAGTGTTAAAGATGGCCTTCGCATCACTGCGCCCAAAATTTCCAACAGTGGCGCTCACCTTGCCACCCAACTCTCCGGTTGGATCGGAGCGCTGAACGGAGATAACCCCGGCAATCGTATTTTTACCAAATAAAGTACCCTGCGGCCCGCGGGCAATTTCAACCTTCTCAATGTCAAAGTTGTCGAAGAGCGCGCCTGTGTTAACGGTCATCGCAACACCATCTAGCACAACACCAACGGCCGGATCGAAACTTTTTTCGTCGTTACTGTAGCCAATGCCTCGGATTGATATTGCATGACCGGCTGTACGACCCATAGATTGGCGGATCTGCACATTAGGTACCAGCCCCTCAAGGTCTTTAAGATCGCGAATGGAACCGTTTTGCAGCTCAGTAGTAATCGCGGTCACCGCAATCGGCACATCCTGCACTGACTCTTCTCGATAACGAGAAGTTACCACAACTTCCTCCAACTGCAGGCTTTTAGTTTCCTGAGCTGCGGCGAAAGAACCAAGTGAAAAACACATTGGCACCGCAATTAGGCTGGTCAACAGTTTGTTGAACCCCCTATTATTTTTATTGATGCTAGTCATAAACAAACCCCTTAGTTAATTATATAATTTGCAAGCAACTGGTCCGCCAACACCAAGCGAAAAAATTACTGCCACTTCCATTTACGGGTAAATTAACCATTCAGTCAATGTGGTTTTTTTTAGTGATACTAAATAAAATTGCTTTGTATGCGCTACGGAAAACCTATAATTTTGTCTCTAGCGGTAAGGTTTTCCTGTCTCCTAGCGGTCTCCTTATTCCTATTAAAGCGCAAACGTGTAAAATCTGAGCGTTAGAAACCCATTATTGGAATCATCCTATGAAAAAACGTCTTGATGGTAAAGTGGCGGTTATAACCGGTGCTTCCAGCGGTATAGGGGCCGCTACGGCTCAACGCTTTGTGGCTGAAGGCTGTCTTGTCATGTTAGGTGATATTCAAGTACCCCAAGGCACAGCACTCGCCCAGTCGTTAGGCGATGGCGCAGCCTTTGCGGTCTGCGATGTCACCAAAGAAGAGGACGTTGCCAATCTGGTGGACCGCGCCGTCAGCCTTTTCGGCCGCCTTGATATTATGGTCAACAATGCGGGTATTGTCGGCGCTAAAGGTCCCCTCTGGTCAACCCCAGGAGACGAGTGGCGAGAAACGTTGGATATTTTGGTCAACGGCGTTTTTTATGGCGTCAAGCACGCCGCACGCGTTATGCAACGCCAGGGTTCAGGCTCCATCATCAATATGTCGAGTGTTGCGGGAATAATTGGCGGGCTTGGCCCTCATGCCTACACGGTGGCCAAGCACGCCGTTATTGGCCTGACCAAAACAAGCTGCGCAGAATTATGTAGCGACGGTATTCGAGTCAATGCCATAGCGCCCTACACGATGGCCACTCCAATGGTAGCGAGAGCTCATCTACAGGATCATAATGCGGTAGAACAGACCAGTAGGGCGCTAGCTGAATTATCGCCCCTACCGGGACGGGCGGGAACTGCCGAGGATGTCGCCAATGCCGCTCTTTGGCTGGCCAGCGATGAATCCGGCTATACTAGCGGGCTAACGATGACTACAGATGCCGGGGTAACCTCAGGGTCTACTCTACGCAATGCTAGCCGATATGCGGAATACACACCTATGCAAAAAGAGGCTGATAAGTCAGGCCTATAAAATCTATCATGTAAATTTGCATCAGAAGGCAATCGGAGTAACTAAATGAGTAAGATACCCCAATTACTTTAAATTAAACCCTTAAGTCAAATAAGTGGCCACCTATGCAACATCCAATACCGCCCAATACACAGTCTAGTAGCAGCAATTCTTTCCATCAGGGGATTTTTAGGATCGGTGGCCCCTACGCAAAATATATCTTGGGACTGCTCATTCTCATTTACTCAATGAACCTGCTAGATCGGCAAATCCTCGCTATCTTGGCTGAGGAGATAAAAGCAGACCTCGGCATCAGTGATTCTCAAATGGGGTTTTTATACGGCACATCGTTTGCGGTGTTTTACGCGGTGTTTGGCCTTCCACTCGGCCGACTAGCCGATCTCTGGGTACGTAAGAGTCTTATTGCACTGGGCCTCGTTGTATGGAGCGGCATGACTATGCTCTCAGGCACAGCCAGCGGCATCATGAGCCTAACCTTTTATCGGTTCGGTGTGGGTGTTGGGGAGGCTAGCGCCACACCCGCAGCCTACTCAATGCTCTCCGATTGGTTTCTGCCAGACCAACGCTCAACTATTCTGTCGCTTTATTCTACCGGCGCTTACATAGGAATGGGCATGAGCATGTTTTTGGGTGGTCTGATCGTAGACACTTGGAATCTAACCTATCCCGATATTGCAGAGGCACCGTTTGGCATCAAGGGCTGGCAAGTCACTTTCTTAATCATTGGCATCCCGGGCATATTGTTGGCCGCGCTGTTTAACACGGTTAAGGAACCCGTCCGAGGGTACAGTGAAGGCATGGTTGGCCAGCAAAATCATCCACATCCGTTCAGGGAAAGCTGGATGGAGCTAATGAGTATCATTCCACCCGTGTCATTCTTTGTTCTGTATAAGAAGGACAAAGGGGGCCGTAATTTCTGGACCAATATTATTTTCGCTACAGCACTTACCGGCGCCTGCAGTATGCTTATTTGGTCAACTGGTAGTATCTCTCAATGGATAGTCATCGGCATTGGCCTCTATGCTGTTTTTAGCTGGGCGCAATCACTTAAACTACGCGATTTTCCAACTTACAGCCTGATCTTTCGCAGTCGTGCCATGATCTACGCCAACTTAGCCTTTCCCACGGTAACCTTTATTACGTTTGGCTATGCGCTCTGGATGGCGCCTTACCTTATCAGAAGATTTGACGTAGACCTGTCCGAAGTGGGTATGGTGCTGGGCGCGTCAACTGCCATATTTGGCGGTCTTGGCGTTGCCTTTGGTGGCGCTATGGCGGATTTCCTGAGACGCAAAGTTAGTCCGGATGCCCATGCCTACATGCCTATTGTGACCGCTGTACCGACATCTATCTTAGCGCTTGTAGTGCTAAATGCTGACAACTTACAAACCGTTTATATCGCTAACGCAGCACTGCAGTTTGTCGCTGTGCTATGGAGTGGGGCTGGATCAGGCATTATCACGAGCTTGGTGTTACCTCGTATGCGGGCCTCGGCCTCGGCGTTTTATCTAGCGATGACCACTTTTTTGGGCCTTTCATCGGGGCCTTACCTAATTGGCTACCTCAGCGATAACTTCGCGGAAAACGGCATGTCCAGCGCGGAAGCACTAAGGCAGAGCTTGCAATTAGGGCTGTTAGCCTTCGTCGTTGTTATCGTTTTCTCTGTGTTGCTAAAACGGCATCTGTTGGTAGCACTAGAGACCCGACAAGAAAGAGCACACGCAGCTGGCGAACCTATTCACGCCGCCAGCTAGGTTCACCGTACTCAGCCTACGCCGATAGAATGGAAACGAGTAGCACGACCCTAGAATGGGGTTCTGCTGCTTAATGGGATACTTTTTTAAACCGATAGGTATCGTTGTCGGTCTCATTGACATAGCAATAACCCAGAGCATCTAGAAACGCCCCTAATTCTCGCGCGTCTTTTTTTGACGCCTGAAAACTCGCCACCGTCCTGCTAAGGAGCGAGTGATGGCTGGGCTGAGGTCCCCCCGGATGGTAATTCCCCAAGAAATAAAATAAGATTCAACCGCTTAAAAGAAAACGTACCTCAAATCAGTCGGTGCCTATGGAAAACACCACCCAATCAAACGCCACCCCAAGTGACAACGGTTCTTTCCATCAAGGAATTTATAGAATCGGTGGGCCGTATGCAAAATACGTTCTGGGCCTACTAATGGCCATGTTAGTGATGAATTTGCTAGACAGACAAATTCTAGCAATTCTCGCTGAAGAAATAAAAGCAGACCTCGGGATCAGCGACTCCCAAATGGGGTTTTTATATGGCACCTCTTTTGCGGTATTTTATGCGGTGTTTGGCTTGCCACTGGGTCGCCTGGCCGACCTGTGGGTACGTAAAAGCCTCATCTCTATCGGGCTGGTCGTTTGGAGCGGATTTACCATGCTGTCTGGCACAGCCGGCGGTATTGGAAGCCTAACGCTATACAGGTTTGGGGTTGGCGTCGGTGAAGCTAGCGCAACACCATCAGCATATTCGTTATTGTCTGATTGGTTCTTACCCACTCAACGGTCGACCGTGCTAGCGCTCTATTCAAGTGGCGCATACATCGGCATGGGGCTGAGCATGTTCGCCGGTGGCTGGATTGTCGACAACTGGAACCTAACCTATCCCGACATCGCCGACGCACCGTTCGGCGTTAAAGGTTGGCAGGTCACCTTTTTAATTATTGGTGTCCCAGGGATTCTATTGGCCGCGTTATTAAGCACCATAAAAGAGCCAGTCCGAGGGTACAGTGAAGGCATTGTCGGCCAACAAACCCATCCTCATCCCTTTAGAGAAAGCTGGCAGGACCTAGCGGCTATTATTCCCCCGTTTTCCTTCGTTAGCCTGTATAAAAAAGATAACTTTGGGCGAGTGTTTTTAACCAACGTTATGGTTGCTATAGCGCTCTTTTGCACTTGCGGCTGGCTGATTTGGGCTACCGGCAGCATTTCACAATGGACAGTCATTGGTATTGGCGTTTATACAGTTGTTAGTTGGGCTCAATCTTTGAAGTTACGCGACCTGCCGACTTACACCCTGATTTTCCGTAGCCGTGCCATGATCTATGCCAACATAGCCTTTCCGACAGTAACCTTTATCACCTTTGGCTATGCGCTTTGGATGGCGCCTTACCTTATCCGAAGGTTTGATGTAAATCTGTCTGAGGTGGGCATGGTGCTCGGCCTGTCTACTGCAATCGGTGGCAGCCTTGGAGTTGCCTTTGGCGGTGCTATGGCGGATTTTCTCAGGCGCCGGATTAGCCCAGACGCGCATTCCTACATGGGGATTGTCACGGCGGTATTAACCTCGGCATTGGCTCTGGTAGTACTAAATACCGATGATTTGAATACCGCTTATATGGCCAATGCGGCGCTGCAATTTGTCGCCGTGCTCTGGAGTGGGGCAGGCTCCGGTATTATCACCAGTTTGGTATTACCTCGGATGCGTGCCTCAGCTGCCGCATTTTATTTAGCGATGATCACCTTCCTAGGTCTTGCGTCAGGGCCCTACCTAATTGGCTACCTTAGCGACAACTTTACCGCTAACGGCATGTCCAGCGCAGAAGCATTAAAGCAAAGCCTGCAGTTAGGGCTGTTAGTTTTCATCGTCGTTATCGTGTTTTCTGTTTTAATGAAACGGCATTTGCTGACAGACCTTGAGAGCCGTCAGGAGCGAGCACATGCGGTGGGAGAGCCCATTTAAAGCTTCCACTTTTTGCGGGTGATGTAAGCTAGCTAAACCTCATGGTTTGGTGTTCTAGCATTCGGCTGGGCACTATTCCAATATTAGGTCTTAGGCAAACACTCTAGCTTCCAAGAAAAAATTGATACGCATCGTTCTGGGTTTCATTCACATACCGATAACCCAGATCATCTAAAAACCTTTCTAGATCTCGCGCGTCTTTCTTCGACGCCTGAAAACCTACGAGCACCCTACCAAAGGCCGAGCCGTGGTTTCTGTAATGGAACATTGAAATATTAAATCGACCACCCAGATGAACTAAGAAATTCAGCAATGCGCCTGGGCGTTCCGGAAATTCAAAACGATAGACCTGCTCTTCACCTACCTGAGCTGAGCGACCGCCCACCATGTGGCGTATATGCAATTTGGCCATCTCGTTATCGGTCATATCAGAGACCGTATAGCCTTTGCCGGCAAGCTCGTCCACGAGCTCTGATCGGTCCTCGTCTGACGTCACTTTCATGCCGGCAAAAACCTGCGCATAGTTAGCGTCATTGTAACGATAGTTAAATTCGGAAATGTTACGCCTACCCAAGAGCTTACAAAACGTCTGGAAGCTGCCTGGTTTCTCATCCAAGGTGACCGCCAAGACGGCTTCGCGTTTCTCGCCGGTTTCAGTCCGCTCAGAAATGTAGCGTAGACGATCGAAATCAATGTTAGCGCCGCATTGAATAGACAGCAATGTCTGACCCTCAATACCATGCTGCTCAACATATTTTTTGAGGCCGGCAACACCCATTGCACCCGACGGTTCACAAATAGCGCGCGTATCGTTATAGACATCCTTCAGTGCGGCACAGATTTCATCTGTACTAACAGTGACTACCTCGTCGACAAGGTCCTTAAGTATGCGAAAGGTTTCTTTACCTATCTGAGCCACAGCAGTCCCATCCGCAAATATACCCACTTCTTTTAAACGCACACGACGGCCCGCCTTCATGGCCGCATCGAGACAGGCGGCATCATCGGACTCAACGGCGATGATCTTCACCCCGGGGCGCACATGTTTGACATAGGCAGCCACACCGGCGCAGAGTCCACCCCCACCCACAGCAATAAAAATCGCGTCGAGCCTACCCGAATGCTGGCGTAAAATTTCCATGCCTATGGTTCCCTGGCCGGCAATAATATCTGGATCATCAAAGGGGTGAATATACGTTAACCCTCGCTCTTCGACGAGCTTATTGGCATGCGCCGCGGCGGTGTCATAGTCATCGCCAATCAAGATCACCTTAGCTCCATGGGCCCGCACCGCATCAACCTTAATCAGTGGGGTTGTCTTAGGCATTACAATGGTTGCCTTAACACCCATTTTTTTGGCCGCTAATGCTAAACCCTGTGCATGGTTGCCCGCTGAAGCAGCTATCACGCCAGCGTCTAACTGCTCCTTTGGTAGCTGGCGCAATTTATTGTACGCGCCACGAAGTTTAAAGGAGAAGACCGGCTGCAAGTCTTCTCGTTTCAGTAAAATCTCATTATTTAGTCGCTGCGAGAGCAAGGGCGCGGCGTCGATTGGTGTTTCGATTGCCAAATCGTAGATGCGCGCCTCGAGAATTTTTTTCACATACTTTTGCAGCATTAGATTTCCTGTGTTCTTAATTAGCAGGCAATGGTAGTTTGATCTAGACATTTTCGCCAGCCCAAAGACGTAACTTAGGGCTGGCAACGCTGATTTGTTGAGCAGATGGCCGTATACTAAGTCTCCTACTTTTGTCGCTATTAATGTTTGGAGCAATCTGTGAATCAAAATCAACTTAAAGAAGCCGTCGCACAGGCTGCTGTAGATTACGTGTTAACAAAAATTGATGATGACAGTATCATTGGCATTGGCACAGGCTCAACAGCCAACTACTTTATTGATTTAATAGCCTTACACAAGCATAAGTTTCAGGGCACGGTAGCCAGCTCCGAAGCCTCGGCTGACAAGCTGCGCGCCCACGGCATTCAGGTTTTTGAACTGAATTCAGTCGCGGAGGTTACGGTATATGTCGACGGCGCAGACGAGGCTAATCCCCATCTTGAACTGATAAAAGGAGGTGGGGCGGCACTGACCCGTGAGAAAATTGTTACTGCCGTGGCTGATGAGTTTGTCTGCATTGCGGATGAAAGCAAATGGGTGGACTATCTGGGAACGTTCCCCCTGCCAGTTGAGGTTATACCTATGGCCCGCAGCTATGTTGCGCGTGAATTAATTAAATTGGGCGGCGACCCCGTGTGGCGAGAAGGTGTGGTCACTGACAATGGTAATTTGATATTAGATGTTCACGGCCTCTATCCTATGGGCTCGGCCTGCAAACTGGAAGAACAGATCAACCAGATAACCGGCACAGTCACTAATGGCCTATTTGCGATTAAACCGGCCGACATACTATTTTTGGCGACCCAGCAGGGCATTGTGACCCATACCGCAACCTCATAGCACTTTAGTCATAGCCGCTGGAACCGATGTATAGACGGGGGTCCTTTATTCAGAGCAATGATTAACGGGATACTGATGCAGTTTAACCGCGAGTCAACAGATCCCTCAGATCGATGATCGCCGCATTAGCACGGCTTATATAAGAGGCCATTACCAACGAGTGATTCGCCAGCACACCAAAACCCTCGCCGTTTAAGATCATTGGTGCATTGACTGCCTGCTGTGTCATCTCAAGCTCACGAATAATTTGCTGCACACTCACGAGTGCACCTTTCTTTTCCAGCACGTCTAAAAAATCAACTTCAACCGCACGCAGGAAGTGTATCAACGCCCACGAGGAGCCACGCGCCTCGTAATAAACATTATCAATACGCAACCAACTGGTTTTTATAATCCTCTCTCCGGGCGTCGGCGTCGACTGTCGGGCTCCCGAGGCTCCAGCAAGGTCTGTATTAAGCCGTCTTTGACCAACACTGGCAGAGAGGCGCTGGGATAAACTTCCAAGCCTTTTCTCAACCGTCCCTAGCCAGTAACTAAGATTGTCGGCACGGGTATAAAACTGGGCATCAACCGCGTCATCATTCCCGAGTCGTTTTAAGTAGCCACCGAGATAGTCTCGCGCACCAGCATATTCACTTTCGGGCCAGGGCACCGCCCAGCTGAGGTGATCAATATTAAATCGGGGTTCGGCCAACGCCAAATCTGGGTCTTCAGTAGACTGGGACTGAGAGCGGCTAAAGGACTCTCTCATCGCCTTACTGAGATCACGAACCTGCACAATAACGCCAAACTCCCAACTGGGCAGGTTATCTAGCCAGACACCCGGCGGGATAACGTCGTTACTAAGATAGCCGCCCGGTTTGTTGAGCAACACATCGACTACTTTCATCAGCGTTGCCGTGGTCACAGCACCGGGCACAGAAGTAGCCCGATTGCCCTCTGAAGATCGTACATCAAACAGCTCAGGTTCCGCACTCCAGTACCATCCTAGCGCGGTCAATAACAACAATACTATCAACAGCCCCATAATCCCAAAACGCAAGCCTTTGGGGGCCCGCTGGCCAAGATAATCCTCAGACACAGTGTCACTGACCGCGCTATAGGAGCGACGCCACCGAGACTTTACGCGCCCATAAAAGCTCATTAATGATGCATCCCTGTCATTGGCTTCTGGATCAGGCTACGTGTTTCTGCCGTAAAACTAACGGCCCCGCATTGATCCGAGGCGATCTCCATCTGCGTAGTGTCCCCGACGTTAAGTGTCTTGTCTATTTCAAACAACATAATATGAAGGGCCCCCGGAGAGAAGGTAACCGTTTGGCCGGCAGCAACCACCACGCTATCCACCTTTCGCATTTTCATCATGCCCTGCGCGTGCTGGTGCTCATGGAACTCAATACGCGGGCTAATAGAGGAGGTGCCGCTCAGCAACCGGCAGTGGTTAAGGCTATTATTCGTCACAGAAAGAAAACCGACTGTCGTGGTCTGTCCCGGAGGCATCGTTCGGATGTAGGCATTATTTACAGATAAATCAACGGCATGAACAGCGACCGATGCGGACATTAATAGGATCAGAGTTGTGAGCTTTTGCATTGTGTACCTCATTTAAACTATAGCATGGTGTTGGGCGTTAGGACTTCTGAACAGACATTTTTTTAACGCCGACTACTGTCACGAAATGTTACAGTACCTTGGACGAATCCGATAACCCCAATTAGCGATAGAGCAGGATATTTGGCGACTATGAAGAAAATTACTACGTTTATTGCCTTGTTCATATTATGCATGAATGTGTCCACGGTCTTTGCACAAATTTCCCTAGACAGTGAACAGAGACCTGTAGAGCAGACCAATAGTCTCGTCAACGTCAGCGGTGCTGGTAGCAGCTTTGTTCCGGTGGAGCAGGCCTATCAGGTCAGTGTCAGAGTCGAGGAAAATCAACTGCTGCTCGATTGGTCGATACGAGACGGCTATTACCTTTACCGAGATCGCTTTAAGTTTAATGCCGTCGATGCCAACAGCCAGCTTAGCCGCCCCATATTTACGGCGGGAAAGGTTAAGTGGGATGAGTATTTTGAGGCTGAATTAGAAGTCTATTATCGTCAAACCACTGTGATACTGCCCTTCCAGACGGATGCAGAGCAACTGGAAATACAGATGGAATCTCAGGGCTGCGCGGACGCAGGGCTCTGTTATCCGCCGTTTAAACAGTGGTTAACCGTTGATCTTACTAGCGGCATCGTCGAAATCAGCGCCACGCCGTCGCTGTCAGCTAAGACCGCCAATCGTACCGACAGCGACCCAAGTGAGGTTTCGTTGCTTTGGATTCTAATCTTTGCATTAGCTGGAGGTATGATTCTCAATTTAATGCCCTGTGTTTTTCCGGTACTCTCGATCAAGGCCATGAGCTTTGCCATGACCCATCAGACCGAGCAGAGTAAGCGCAGTCATGGCCTCGCCTACACCGCGGGTGTAGTCTCAAGCTTTGTGGCTATTGCAGCTGTAATGCTGTCACTGCGGGCCGCAGGCGAAGCCATTGGCTGGGGCTTTCAATTACAGTCTCCGCTATTTGTTATCTTTCTGATCTATTTATTTTTTGTAATGGGATTAGCCTTTTCGGGTTATTTAGAAATTGGCAGTGGCCTGACGTCAGTGGGGCAGTCGGCAGATAATGATGACAGCCTGCCATCCTCTTTTATGACTGGCGTATTGGCCACCACCATCGCCAGCCCCTGTACCGCGCCATTTATGGGTCCAGCGCTAGGCTATGCCATCTCGCAGCCATCCTATGTGGCGCTGCTAGTGTTTGCCTTTTTGGGGCTAGGCATGGCGCTGCCATTTGTTCTGCTCACCTGGATTCCCAACCTAAGCAACAAACTGCCCCGCCCCGGCCAGTGGATGGATACCTTCAAGCAGTTTTTAGCATTCCCCCTGTATTTGACTGCCGTGTGGCTGTTATGGGTCGCCGGGCGTCAAACCAGCGTCGATGTAGCGGCAACCGTGATCGCAGGCCTGGTATTAATCGCCATGGCCATCTGGCTATGGAAGCTCAAGCAGGCCTCCGGAGTGACTGGGAGCAAAACTCTCGCTGCCCTCTGTATCGCTATGGCGCTTGCAGTGCCGGTTATGTCAGTGTCGAAATCCCAAGAGCCTCCTCTTTGGCAGCCTTATTCTGAAGAGTTGCTCGGTGAACTCCGGCAGGCGGGCAAGCCAGTTTTTGTCAACCTAACAGCGGACTGGTGTATCACCTGCTTAGTCAACGAAAAGGTCGCTATTGGGTCAGACGCCTTTTACCAGTCGCTGGCTGAAAATAATATCACCTACCTCAAAGGTGACTGGACCAATAATGATGCAAAGATCACAAAACTGTTAAATCAATACCAGCGCAGCGGCGTACCGCTCTACCTGATGTACCCAAATGGGCCGGGCGAAGCAGAAATATTGCCGCAAATACTTCTAAAATCCATGATTACAGCAGCAATAAATCGAACAAAGTAACGATTTTGTAGATTTTCGCGCATTATAGGCTCATGTTTGGCGAATCTAATGCAACTTCGTCGTTAACGCCTCAAATTGGCGTGAAAATGCCCTTATATGAGCGTATCTTCGGATTTAAAGCCCCCTAAAATAGGTAACGCCCTGAAACGTGCCGATAAATTGCCATAAATTCCTCTAAATTCGTCGAAAATGCCAGAATATGCTGAGTGCCTAGACAGTTCTGACGTTTTAGTGCAGACTGGCTTCTGTTCACTTATTGTTAAGGCCTTATTATGTCAACGATTCTGTTGTTGCACGGTCCAAATCTAAATCTTCTCGGTACTAGAGAGCCAGAGCTTTATGGGTCTATGTCTCTGACACAGATCAATCAGCATCTCACCGACTTAACGCTCTCAGCAGGCCACCATTTGCTAGCACTGCAAAGCAATGCCGAGTATGAGTTGATTCAGCGCATTCATGATGCAAAGCAAGAGGCTGTAGATTTTATCATTTTTAATCCGGGTGCATTCACCCATACCAGCGTGGCTCTGCGCGACGCTCTGCTGGGTGTAGAGATCCCCTTTATCGAGGTGCACCTGTCTAATGTGCACGCTCGCGAGGAATTTCGTCATCACTCGTATTTCTCAGACATTGCCGAGGGCGTTATTTGCGGCTTTGGCCCTAAAAGCTACGACCTTGCGCTGCAGGCTGCGCTGGACAAGCTGAACCACTAGTTACCGAAAGAGAGACTACAATGGATATTCGTAAAGTGAAGAAGCTCATTGAATTGCTGGAGGATTCCAACATTAATGAGCTGGAAATTACTGAGGGTGAGGAATCAGTACGCATTAGCCGTGGCGTTCCTATGGCATCTTATGCCCCACCGGCTTTAACCCCAGCACCCATGATGGCCGCACCGGTCGCGGCAGCTCCCGCACCCCTTGTTGCAGCTGCAGCCCCCGCCGCGGCAGAATTAGCTGGTCATGTTGTTCGGTCGCCAATGGTAGGCAGCTTTTATGGCTCCCCGGCACCGGGTTCGCAAGCCTTTGTTAGCGTCGGCCAAACAGTTGCCTCGGGCGATGTACTCTGCATCATCGAGGCGATGAAAATGATGAATCAGATTGAAGCGGACAAGGCTGGCACCATCGGCGCTATCTTGATCGAAGACGGCGAGCCCGTTGAGTTTGACCAGCCCATGTTCACCATTATCTAGGAGCCCGATCATGCTCGACAAAGTGCTTATCGCCAATCGCGGCGAAATTGCCTTACGAATATTGCGTGCCTGTAAAGAACTGGATATCAAGACGGTTGCCGTCCATTCTAAAATTGATGCTGACCTCAAACATGTCAAGCTGGCAGATCAGGCGATATGCATTGGCCCAAACCCTTCACCGCAGAGCTATCTAAACGTTCCCGCTATTATTAGCGCGATGGAAATTTCTGGCGCTCAGGCGGTGCATCCAGGCTACGGATTCTTAGCAGAGAATGCTGATTTCGCCGAACAGGTCGAAAATAGTGGTTTTGTATTTATTGGTCCCACCGCGGACGTAATCCGTGTCATGGGCGACAAGGTAGCCGCTATTAGAGCCATGAAGGCTGCGGGTGTACCCACGGTACCTGGTTCCGACGGCCCACTGTCAGACAACCCCGAACAACTTAAGGTCACCGCGCTGCTTATCGGCTATCCGGTGATTATCAAAGCAGCCTCCGGCGGTGGTGGTCGAGGTATGCGCGTGGTCGAGAATGAGCAAGCGCTCGTTAATGCTGTGGCTATCACTAAAGCCGAAGCGACAGCCGCGTTTGGTGATGGCACCGTCTATATGGAGAAGTTTTTACAGAATCCCCGCCATGTTGAAGTGCAGGTTTTGTCCGATGGTCAGGGACATGCAATCCATCTAGGCGACCGCGACTGTTCACTGCAGCGCCGGCATCAGAAAGTCCTAGAAGAGGCGCCGGCACCCGGAATTCCTGAAGATGCACGTCAGGCTGTTTTCGAAAGCTGCGTCAATGCCTGTATTCAGATCAACTATCGCGGTGCTGGCACGTTTGAATTTCTCTATGAAGATGGCTGCTTTTACTTTATCGAAATGAACACAAGAGTTCAGGTAGAGCATCCCGTGTCAGAGATGATTACCGGTGTTGATATTGTCAAGGAACAACTGCTAATTGCGAGCGGCAGGCCATTGAGCTTTAAGCAGGAAGATATTATTTTCCGCGGCCATTCTTTTGAATGCCGGATCAATGCGGAAGACCCAGTGACCTTTATGCCCCAGCCCGGCACCATTATTGCTTACCATGCACCCGGCGGTAACGGCGTGCGCGTTGATTCACACATATACAATGGTTATCGCGTGCCCCCTAACTATGACTCATTAATCGGCAAGATTATTACTTATGGCCGCGACAGAACCTCTGCCTTATCCAGAATGCGCAATGCCCTCGATGAAATGGTTATTGACGGGATTAAAACCAACATTGATTTACATGCTGATTTAGTCCGCGACGAAGCCTTTAAAAAGGGCGGCGTCAACATTCATTATCTGGAAAAGAAACTCGGGCTATAGCCTCTCCAACCCGACTGAGTAACGCTATGCAATGGCTACAATTACTGATTGATGTGACTCGAGAACGCAGCGCCATGGTTGAAGACGCCATTCTTGAGTGCGGCGCGGTCTCCGTGACCCTTGAAGATGCAGCAGATCAGCCGATCTACGCGCCGGGTATTGGAGAGCAGCCACTGTGGGATAACTGCACGGCCAAGGCGCTATTTTCTGCTTCCATCGATATTAACGCCATTAATCGACGGCTTTCTGATCTACTTGAACCTGCACCTGCAGCGCGCTGGGAACTACTCGAAGACAAGGACTGGTCGGAAGAGTGGAAGAAGTATTTCCAGCCGCTGAAATGTGGCACCCGCCTTTGGATTTGTCCCAGCTGGATCGATCCACCAGAACCCAGCGCGATCAATCTGAGTCTTGATCCCGGCCTCGCGTTTGGTACTGGCAGCCACCCCACCACTCACCTTTGCTTGCGTTGGATCGACCAACAGGACCTCACCGGAAAAATTGTGATTGATTATGGATGCGGATCAGGCATTTTAGGTATTGCCGCGCTGTTGCTGGGCGCAGAAAAAGTCTATGCCGTAGACAATGATCCCCAGGCGCTGCTGGCCAGTCGCGACAATGCCCAGCGCAACCAAATTGTCGATGATCGACTAATGACTTTTCTACCCGAGGATGTTCCCAAAGGCCTCAAAGCCGAAGTCATGCTGGCAAACATTCTAGCCGCACCGCTAATACAGCTAGCACCCGTGATCAGCGACCTGACCGGCGCCAACGGGCTGCTCTGCCTGTCGGGCCTGTTAGAAAGCCAGATACATGATGTGTCCGAAGCCTACCTAACACATTTCGACTTTTCCACAGCTGCCATCCAATCTGATTGGAGTCAACTAAGCGCGATCAAAGTGCGCTAACCATCGTACAGAGCTACAATCTCTGCTGTCTTGAGATCGAATGTCGCGCACCTTAGGGATACAGCGATCTGGCAAGGTAACCAATGAGCAAAATTCTCATGCCTGCAGGCCAAACACTATTGCGAGCAAGCTTATTATCGATTTGTCCAATTGATCACTTTTTAATCAGGAGCGCAGAGGTTATTATGGCGTTTTGGTTAATCTCAATTCCATAAGCTAAAGTCAAAAATATAGAGAACCACTTGTTTACTATTGGCCCATACACAGTGCAAAATAAAACGGTCCTAGCCCCAATGGCTGGCGTGACCGATTTGCCATTTCGACAGCTTTGTCGAGAGATGGGTGCCGGGCTGGTGGTCTCTGAGATGGTGGCCTCTGACCCCAGCACCTGGGGCACCAGGAAATCTCGCCTGCGCATTCAGTTTGGTGATGAACCGGCTCCGCGCTCGGTGCAGATTGCAGGTTATGATCCTCTGATGATGGCCGAGGCTGCGCGATTTAATGTCGCTCAGGGCGCAGAAATCATCGATATCAATATGGGCTGTCCGGCAAAGAAAGTCTGCAAGCGCGCTGCAGGGTCCGCGTTGCTCCAAGACCCAAAACTGGTAAGCGACATTCTGCATGCAGTCGTTGCGGCCGTCGATGTGCCTGTCACCTTAAAAATCCGCACCGGTTGGGATCGTCACAATCGCAATGCAGTTACCATCGCCAAGATAGCCGAAGAAGCT
>Ga0209711_10000937_pt1 | contig 29562 bp, 27 predicted proteins | sample ArcticOcean_MG_C_7_FD_187441 | JGI IMG/M metagenome (GOLD analysis project Ga0209711, IMG submission 187441) | Marine microbial communities from western Arctic Ocean - ArcticOcean_MG_CB11_88 (SPAdes) (version 2) | ecosystem: Environmental > Aquatic > Marine > Oceanic | place: Arctic Ocean...
AAAACGAAAAAAAAAAAAAGAAAGTTAGATTACCAGGCACTGATAAACCACAAGATTTAGGTGCGGCACCAGCTTATAGTTTGGATCCTAAAGAGACAACACAATCCACACAATCAGTACAAGCACAAGCTTCTGTTTTTACAGAAGAAAGAAAATCACAAACATCATTACTGCCGGACAAATCTCCTAAAGAACAATATGATTTTGCTTTAAGCTTTATGAAAGTTGGTGATTATGAAACTGCCGAACTAGCACTTAGGGAATTTATTGACAAAAATAAAACTGATAAATTGGCAGGCAGTGCTCAGTATTGGTATGGAGAAACATTTAGAATTAGACAACTTTATTCAGACGCAGCCACTGCATATCTTGACGGATATCAAAATTATCCAAAAAGTAAAAAAGCTGCAGAAAATCTTTTAAAGTTAGGAACTACAATGGTTGAGTTAGGAGAAAAAGATCAAGGTTGTAAAATGATCACAGGTATTAAAAAAGAATATCCTAAAGCATCACAGTCTGTGTTACAAAAAGCTCAGTATGAACAAAAAAGATTCAAGTGTTCTGCAGCTTAAAAATTTAAGTTCAAACAAAAAAACATCACTTATTTATTCTAATTTCAGATCTCAATTAAATACTTTTGTTAAAAGAAATACTTTTCTTGTCGCAGTTTCTGGTGGACCGGACAGTCTAGCTTTAAGCGCATTAAGCCAAGCTTACTTAATAGAAAAAAAAACCAAAGTTTTTTTTGTTCTCGTTGATCATGGCATTAGAAAAAACTCATCTAAGGAAGCGCAAAATGTTAAAAATCTTTTAAAAAAAAGTGGAATTAATTTAACAATTCTAAAAAATAAAAAAAAAATAAATAAAAATATTCAAAGCCACGCAAGGGAAATTCGATACAAATTATTATTAAGTTTCTGTAAAAAATATAAAATTAAATTTATTATGACCGGTCATCATAGAGACGATCAGATTGAAACTTTTTTAATAAGATTGTCGAGAGGCAGCGGAATACAAGGCTTGTCTTCTATGAGTAAAGTAAGCATTTTAAGCAATGCTACAAAGCTGTTTAGACCTTTATTAGACGAAAAAAAAGGAAACCTTTTATTTTTAGCTAAATATTATTTTGGCAAAATTTTTAAAGACCCCAGCAATAGTGATCAAAAATATCTACGAACAAAAATTAGAAATTTAATCAAACAATTTGAAAAAAGTGGCATCAAACATGATCGTATTATCAATTCTATAAATAATTTAGCCTCTTCTAGAGACACATTAAATTTTTACATTCAAAAAATTGAAAATGATTGTTTAGTGAAAAAAGATAATACAATTATTATTAATTTAAAAAAATTTTTGTTAGAAAATAACGAAATACAGTTAAAAATTTTTAGCAACTGTATTAAAAAAATATCAAAAAATTATTATCCTCCAAGAGCTAAAAAAGTTTTAAATTTATTAACTAGAATCGAGTCTAATCAAAAAATAAAAGCAACTTTGGGAGGTTGTGTTATCAACAAAGACAAAAAAAACTTAACAATTTCTAAAGAAAAATAAAAAAAGGGCACAAAACTCTGAATATTGATAAAAATAAATAAAATTTGCCGCATTTACAAGACATAACTTTTTTAGTTATACTTGTTAATAATTTAAAAATACCTATTTATACAATATATGAATTTAAAAAATTTAGCCATGTGGGGGATTATAGTCCTTCTTTCTGTTGGATTATTTAACATGTTTCAAAATCCAAATAAGACGGCTCCAGCAACAACTGAAGTACCTTTCTCAAAATTTTTATCTGAAGTTGACGAAGGGAGAGTTATAAAAGTTGAAATTCAGGGCAACAATATTACTGGCTTGTTAAGCGATGGATCATCATTTACAACTTATTCACCTAATTATCCAAACTTAGTAGAAAAATTATCCAGCAAAGGAGTAAGCATAATTGCCTCACCGATAGACGCTAAAATGCCTTCTCTTTTAGGTGTATTGTTATCTTGGTTTCCAATGCTACTTCTTATTGGTGTGTGGGTTTTCTTTATGCGCCAAATGCAAGGAGGTAAAGGTGGAGCTATGGGATTTGGAAAATCAAAAGCAAAACTTTTAACAGAAGCACAAGGCAAGGTTACATTTAATGATGTAGCAGGTGTTGAAGAAGCCAAAGAAGAAGTAGAAGAAATAGTAGAATTTTTAAGGGACCCTAAAAAGTTTAGTAGACTTGGAGGAAAAATTCCAAAAGGCGCTTTACTAATCGGCCCTCCAGGAACTGGGAAAACATTATTAGCAAAAGCAATTGCAGGTGAAGCTAATGTTCCATTCTTTTCTATATCTGGTTCTGATTTTGTAGAAATGTTTGTAGGAGTAGGAGCTTCTAGAGTTCGAGACATGTTCGAGCAAGGAAAAAAACATTCACCTTGTATTATATTCATAGATGAAATCGATGCCGTTGGCAGAAGTAGAGGTGCTGGTCTTGGTGGTGGAAATGACGAAAGAGAACAAACACTTAATCAATTATTAGTAGAAATGGATGGCTTTGAGACCAATGAAGGAATTATATTAATTGCCGCAACTAACAGACCTGACGTATTAGACCCCGCTTTATTGAGACCAGGTAGATTTGATAGACAAGTTGTTGTAGGAAATCCGGATATTCTGGGAAGAGAAGCAATATTAAAGGTTCATGTTAAAAAAATTACCGTAGGTCCTGATGTAAAACTTAGAACTATAGCCAGAGGAACGCCTGGTTTTTCAGGAGCGGATTTAGCAAACCTAGTTAATGAATCTGCTTTATTGGCTGCTCGTAAAAACAAGAGAGTAGTAACAATGGTAGATGTTGAGGAAGCTAAGGATAAAGTTATGATGGGTGCTGAGAGAAGATCAATGGTGATGAGTGAAGATGAAAAAAAATTAACAGCGTACCACGAAGGTGGGCACGCAATTGTTGCGTTAAATGAAAAAGTTTCTGACCCAATACACAAAGCAACTATTATTCCAAGAGGAAGAGCGTTAGGTATGGTCATGAGACTCCCAGAAAGAGATCAACTTTCTGTAACTAGAGAAAAAATGTATTCAGACATAGCCGTAGCTATGGGTGGAAGAATAGCGGAAGAATTGATTTTTGGTCACGACAAAGTTACTTCTGGCGCATCTTCTGATATCGACATGGCAACAAAAATGGCAAAAAATATGGTTACTCGTTACGGTATGAGCAAAGAACTAGGACCACTAGCATATGCCGAAAATGAAGAAGAAGTATTTTTAGGACGATCAGTTACTAGAACTCAAAATATGTCAGAAGAAACTTCCAAAAAAGTTGATTCTGAAGTTAAAAAAATTGTTGAAACAGGCTACGATAGAGCGAGAAAGGTATTAACAGAAAAAATAGACGATCTCCATAAAATAGCAAAAGCTTTGTTAGTTTACGAAACATTAACAGGAGATGAAATCAGAGATCTAATGCTAAAAAATATTCAACCTAAAAAATTAAATGAGGTTGAAGACGACAAAGATAAAAAAGAATCTTCAGCTCTAGGTTCTTTAGGACTCAAACCTAAGCCCGCACTTTAATCAAAGATTCATGAGAAATTATTACACTCGTGCGTGTAATTTTTATTATGGTCAGCAAGCACAAAACTTAATAAAAAAAAAGTTAGCACTACCACTTTGTGGAAATAAAAATTTAGCTTTTAATTATATTGAAATATTATCAAGAGATAAAAAGACCAAGTTAATTCATATAAAAAAAATTAACACTTTAGAAAAAAAAATAAAACAAATTGCTCAAATCGACATAAAAAGAATAACAACTAAAAGACAAAATTTAAGCACCAATTTGAATTTTTCTGAGCCATTAATTATGGGAATATTAAATTTGACCCCTGATAGTTTTTCAGATGGCGGTTTATTTAATCAGTCTAAAAAAGCCTTCTTACACATCCAAAGCATGATTGACAAAGGAGCTAACATTGTTGACATTGGCGGAGAGTCTACCAGACCTGGGTCAAAAGATATTTCGTCAAAAATTGAATGGAAAAGATTAGAAAAAGTTATAGTTAATTTTAAAAAAAAACATCCAAGAATTTTCCTTTCTATAGATACGCGGAAATCTGAAGTGATGATGAAAGCTATTAAGAATAAGTCTGATTTAATGAATGACGTCTCTGGATTTGAATATGATGCTAATGCTATAAATAAAATAAAACAATTTAACGTTTGGAAAGTATTACACCACATGCAAGGCACACCTAATACAATGCAAATTAATCCTAAATATAAAAATGTTTTGTTAGATCTTTATGATTTTTTTGAAAAAAAAATAAATACAGATTTTAAAAAATTTAAATATAAAAAATTTATTATTGATCCTGGTATTGGGTTTGGAAAAAATTTGAAACATAATTTGATCCTTATGAATAAAATTTCTTTATTTCACTCTTTAGGATTTCCATTGTTAATAGGCACTTCTAGAAAAAGATTTATTAGCCAAATTTCAGGACTTATCGACAGCAAAGAAAGAATTGGCGGAACCTTGGCATCTGTTTTATATACTTTATCACAAGGAGTGCAAATATTTAGAGTACATAATGTTCATGAAGTTAAACAAGCTATATTGGTTTATAAAAAAATAATTTCTATTTAATGAAAAAAAAATATTTTGGCACTGATGGCATAAGAGGTACAGTTAACCAAGGACACATCAATGGAGAAAAATTTTTCAAATTCGGCCTTGCTGCTGGTACCTATTTTATTAATCAAAAAAAACCTAAACAAATCGCAATTATTGCAAAAGACACGAGATTGTCTGGGTACACTTTGGAACCAGCTCTAGTTTCAGGTTTAGCCTCTGCAGGAATGCATGTTTTCACTTTAGGACCTTTGCCCACCAATGGTTTAGCTATGCTGACAAAAAAAATGAAAGCTAATATGGGTATTATGATTACAGCCTCTCACAATCCTTATTATGATAATGGCTTAAAACTTTTTGGTCCCGATGGTTTAAAATTATCAGATATAATTGAAAAAAAAATTGAACATATAATTGACTCGCAAACATCAATCCATCTTTCAAAGCCAAATACTTTAGGTCGCGTTAAACGTTTGGAAGACGCCAATCAAAACTATATTAAAATTTTAAAAAGTAATTTCCCAAATAATTTTAGCTTAAGAGGAATTAAGATTGTTCTCGACTGTGCAAATGGCGCTGGATACAAAGCGGGACCAAAGCTTTTATCCTCTCTTGGTGCAAAAGTAATTTCAATTGGAGGAAAACCCAATGGAATTAACATCAATGATAGATGTGGCTCAACCTATCCAAACAACATTAGTAAAGCGGTAAAAAAATATAGAGCAGATCTTGGTGTGGCTTTAGATGGTGACGCAGATCGAATAATTTTATGCGATGAAAAAGGAAAAATTATTGATGGAGATCAAATTATTGGAATGCTAGCTAAAAGATGGAAAGAAAAAAAAATTTTAAGAGGTGGCGTAGTTGGAACTCTAATGTCTAACTATGGTTTAGAAAATTTCTTAAAATCTGAAAATATAAATTTTATTAGAGCAAATGTTGGAGATAGATACGTAAAAGAAAAGATGAAAAATTATAAGTATAATTTAGGTGGAGAACAATCTGGCCATATTATACTAGGAAAATTTGCAACAACAGGAGATGGCCTGCTAGTAGCTTTAGAAGTTTTATTTTCACTTCGAAAAGGAAAAAAAGCAAGTATTTTATTTAATGTTTTTAAATCAATCCCACAAATATTAGAGAACATATCAGTCAAAGATAAAAATATTATTTCACTTCCAAAGACTAGCCTAGCAATTAAAAAAGCTGAAAAACTTATTAAAAATCAAGGAAGACTATTAGTAAGAAAGTCTGGCACTGAACCTAAAGTTAGAATTATGGGCGAGTCAAATAATAAGCCACTTTTACAAAAATGTATTCAAGTCATAAAAAATTCTATAAAATAATTTGAAACCTAAATCTAAAGTACTAATTATAGCAGGATCTGACTCTTCGGGTGGCGCAGGAATACAAGCAGATATTAAAACGGTCACTTCTTTAGGTTCCTATGCCATGACAGCTATTACTGCTGTTACAACTCAAAACACAACAGGTGTAAACTCTATTGTAAGTATCGATCCAAAAGAAATTTTTAAGCAAATAGTTTTTACTTGCAAAGATATAAAACCAGATGCCGTAAAAATTGGTATGCTTCATTCACCTAGTGTAATAAAAGCTGTTATTTTAGCGCTTAAAAAAATCAAAATTTCTAAAATTGTTTTAGACCCTGTTATGGTAGCTAAAGGTGGCACTAAATTAATTAATAATAATGCTATCCATATTCTAAAAACTAAATTGATAAAAAATGTATTTTTAATAACACCCAACATTCCTGAAGCTGAGGTTTTAACTAAAATAAAGATAAAAAACTCCAAGGACATGATTAGAGCAGCTAATATTTTATTAAAACTAGGTGCTAAAAATGTTTTAATTAAAGGTGGACACCTTAAATCTAAAGTTATGCAAGACATTCTAATAAGTAAAAAAAAAATCAATATTTTTAAGAATAAAAAATTTTTAACCAAAAACACTCATGGTACAGGTTGCACTTTATCAAGTGCTATAGCCACATTTTTGTCATGTGGAAAACTTTTAAATAAATCCTGTGAGCTTGGAATTAAATATGTTAACGAAGCAATAGGATCAAATCTAAAAATTGGTAAAGGCCATGGACCCATTAACCACTTAAATTCAATATCAATAAAAAAGAAATATAAATAATGAAAAATGTTGTAGTGGTAGGCTCTCAATGGGGAGATGAAGGCAAGGGAAAAATTGTTGATTGGTTGTCAGACCAAGCGGATATTGTTGTTCGTTTTCAAGGCGGACACAACGCTGGGCATACTCTAGTTATTGATGAAAAAGTTTTCAAATTAAGATTGCTACCATCTGGTATTGTGAGAAAAAATAAAATTTCCATTTTGGGCAATGGTGTAGTTATTGACCCTTGGGCTTTGCTTCAAGAAATAAAAGAAATTAAAAAACAAGGTATTGACGTTACCACTGAAAATTTTATGATTTCAGAAACAGCTTCTTTAATTCTACCTTTTCATAGAGAGATGGATGAAATAAGAGAAGATGCAGCTGGTAAAGAAAAAATTGGAACAACAAGAAGAGGTATAGGACCTTGTTACGAAGACAAGGTTGGAAGACGATCTATTCGTGTTATGGATTTGAGATCTGAAAGTAATTTAGATATTATATTAAAAAATGTTTTATTACATCACAATGCTATTAGAAAAGGATTAAAAAAAAAAGTTTACAAAAAAGATGATCTTAAAAAAGATTTACTAAAAATTGCTCCACAAATTCTAAAATTTGCGCAACCCGTTTGGTTAAAAATAGACGAATATAAAAAAAAAAGAAAAAAAATATTGTTTGAAGGTGCGCAGGGAATACTTTTAGATGTTGATCATGGAACTTATCCATTTGTAACTTCATCTAATACAGTGCCAGCTATGGCCTCAACAGGAACGGGATGCGGTCCAAGCACTATTGGTTATGTGTTAGGAATTACAAAAGCTTATACAACAAGAGTTGGAAGTGGACCCTTTCCAACAGAACTAAATGATAAAATAGGAGAGAACTTAGGCAACAGAGGAAAAGAATTTGGAACTGTAACAGCGAGAAAAAGGAGATGTGGCTGGTTTGATGGAGTTTTAGTTCGTCAAACGATTAAAATATCTGGCATAAATGGAGTTGCATTAACTAAATTAGATGTTCTAGATGAACTTGATGAAATAAAAATGTGTGTACAATATGAATTAAATGGAAAAACAATAGATTACTTACCAGCAGCTTCAGAAGATCAATTTAATATACAGCCAATTTATAAAACTTTTCCAGGATGGAAGAGCTCGACTCAGGGAGTGAGAAATTTAGAAGAATTACCAGAAAAAGCAAAAGCTTACATTCATGCGATAGAGGATTTTATAGAATGTAAAATTTCTAGTATTTCCACAAGCCCAGAACGTGAAGACACTATTTTAATTGAAGATCCTTTTAATATTTAATTTGCGGGTAGTAAGTTTTTTGATTTGTTGGAATTTATCATATTCTTTTGAAGTTTTTCAAAAGCTTTAGTTTCAATTTGCCTGATTCTTTCTCTACTAATTTTATATTTCTGACTTAATTCTTCTAACGTTTGTGGGTTTTCCGTTAACCTTCTAGCTTCTAAAATTTCTTTTTCTCTATCACTTAAAATAGTCATAGCCTCATTAAGCAATTCTTTTTTTTCATCAAACTCTTGTTTTTGAGACATGATTAGCTCTTGATCTAAATGATCGTCGACTAACCAATCTTGCCATTCATCTGTTTCTCCAGATTTAATAGGGTCGTTAAGAGATTTTTCACGACCCATGAGTCTTCGATTCATATTAACCACTTCATACGATTCAACATCTAATCTTTTTGATATTTCATTTACCTGCTCATCTTTCAAATCACCCTCTTGATTAGGTGCAATTTGATTTTTAAGTTTTTTTAAATTAAAAAAGAGTTTCTTCTGAGCTGTAGTCGTTCCCATTTTAACTAAGCTCCAAGATTTTAATACATATTCTTGTATGGCTGCTTTAATCCACCACATAGCATAGGTTGCTAATCTAAAACCTCTTTCATGGTCAAATTTTTTAACTGCTTGCATCAAACCAATGTTTCCCTCAGATATTAATTCATTAACTGGTAACCCGTACCCTCTATAGCCCATGGCAATTTTTGCGACTAATCTTAAATGACTTGTAACTAATTTATGTGCAGCTTTTAAATTTCCTCTTTCTTTCCAACTTTTTGCAAGCATGTACTCTTCTTCTGCGTCAAGCATGGGGAATTTTTTAATTTGTGCTAAATAAAGTGATAGGCTCCCTACTGATGGAGAGGGAAAATTAGTTATTTCTGATTTTCTAGTCATTTTGTTATAATCTATATTTCCACCCCAGAACTTCTCATTTTTTTTCTTATCTTTGTAGCAGATATCATTTGGATATTTTTTGGTAGATTAATTTTTTTTATTTTATATCCAACTTTTCTGCCATAAATAATTTGAGAAATATTAGGAGCAGAAGTAATCTTTATTCTATTTTTAAAGGCTTTTAAATCTTTAAATATTAATCTTTTAATCTGGGTAAAATTAAAAGGATTATCACCTATTTTCCAAACATTTTTTACTTGAATATTTACTTGACCAGCAAAACTCAAAGCTTTCTCAAAAAGTTTTTTATGCCCTAGATGCCACGGCTGAAATCTTCCTAACATTTGCACAGTTGGTATTTGATCGCTCCACTTATAGCCATTAATTCTATCTATTACAGCCAATGACCATATGGAAGAATTTTTTGAAGTAACTCTAATGTCAAATTTTTTTGGATTTGTATATATCTTATTTATATTTGAGTATCTAGATTTCTGAATTGTATCCGTCCAAATAATCAAGTCACTTTTAAATAATTTTCTTGATTCTTCTGTTGGACACACAAAGTCAACAATTACAAATTTTTTAAATTTTAACATTTTGTTAGATAGTTGATTTAATCTTTTTGATTGTCTAATTCTCCCATCTAGTGAAAAATCCCAGTCATTATATTTTTTCCTAATCTGGTCAGCATTTATCCAGCCTGCTTTTAACTTTATTTGTAAATTTTTTGCTAAAGTGGTTTTGCCTGAACCGGGCAAGCCTTGAATCAATATTTTCCTAAATTTTTTCATTTAATATATTTTTGTTTTTCGAAACGGTTTATAATTCTTAGCAAAAAATCTACACACTCTTTTGGATGTTTTCCAATCGCTGTTTCGGCGGCTAAAACAAGTGCATTTGCACCCATTTCAAGCGAAGAATAAATATCATTTGCTTCTGCTCTTGTTGGAAAAGGATTTTCAATCATGCTTTCTAAAAAATTAGTTGCAATAGCTATTTTTGTATTTTTTCCTTTGTTTTTAAATAAAAATCTCTGAGCAATAGGAATTTCTTCGATGTTTAAATCTTTGGACATGTCACCTCTATCTAATAAAAAAAAATTACCTTTTTTAATCATTGTTCTAAAATTCTTAAGTGCTTCTTTAGTTTCGACTTTAAAAATTTTTTTTTGAGTAGGTAATATTTTATCAAATTTAATTATATCCTCTACGCTGTTAGTAAAGGATAAAGCATAATTTACTACATTGTTTTTTTTTCCTATTTCAATAGCTAAAAAATCTTTTTTTGTTAAAAAATTAATTTTTAATTTTCTATTATGAACGTGTACGCCTTTATTTGTTTCGAGATAGCCTGGGTTTATACATCTAACTTTAGCTTTATTTTTATTCTTGTTTAGAATTTGGCCCCTTAACCCTTCAAAGCCAAAAGACAAAATATCTAAATTATTTAATTTACCAAAGACACTATCAGGATATAGTTTAATATCACCTTTGAGTTTTGAGATCGTAAAATAGTCTCCATTTTTAAATCTTTTCGCTTTAGAGACTTTTGTTCTTATTTGCGCCCCTTCCGTGTCAATGCAAATTGGAACTTTGCTATATTTTCTTATTTTAAAAATAGTTTTTTGAAGCTGACTAATATTGATATGAGACATATTTATTCTTAATAAATCAATTTTTTTATTAGAAAATTTAAGAAATTTTTCGTTTAAAGAAGCTGGACCTAATGTACAAAAAATTTTTTTAATCATATAAATTAAAGTTTATTGGTTAGTAATAATTGTTTTTTCAAATTAACATCTAAAAAAAATAAATATATTGAATAAATAGAACATTTTAAAAAACGCCACGGGTTTGTAATAGTATTTCTTTTTTTTCCTATAAATCCCAAATGTCTTAAATAAAACAATAAAAAATTATTAACCCTATATTTATATTTTTTTATTGAATAAAAATTTTTAATATATTTTATTTGTGAGATTACATATAGATCATTGGGTAATAAACAAGAAAAATCATGGTCAAGTTTTTCTTTATTTGTCTTAAGAGAATTTCGAGTTTCTATAGGTTTCCCTAGCTGCGTAGTTTTTAAGTTTATTTTTTCAAAATTAAACCCTATAAAATTTAAAATATTTTTGATCTCAAGCTTAGTATTAATAACTAGATTTTCCATTTTTATAATACAAACATCTTTATTTTTTTTCATCAATTGAGCATTTTTAAATGTATTATAATTTCTGTAGAAAGATTGGCTAAATTCAAAACCATCATAATTATTAGGATTTTTATATCTAAATAAATATCTAGAATTAATCTGAGTCAATGGATTTCTTACCATATGTAATACTTTACATGACGGAAAAGCTTCTAATAATCCAACAATATTTTCATTCTGAAGATTTATTACAACAGTTTTTTTTTTTGAAAAAAAACTGTCACAAATTAGTTCTAAAAAATATTCAATATTGATATTTTTTTTTGTCAAAAATTTATTATTAATTTTTTTTCTTATTTTTTTTCTTATTTTGTTCAAACCTACAATATTAGAATTTATTATTTGGCTTATAAAAAAATTTAACAATTCTTTATAATTATCTTTATGAATTTTTAGGCTTAGACTGTTAATTTTTAGACTATATTCAAAAAAATTTGTAATTTCTCCAGGGATTACATTTAATTGACTATTGCCATCCAATAAACCGTGTAATAATTTAGTTCCACATCTACCAGCTCCTGTAATAAAAATAAATTTTTTCATAAGTATTAATATTTGTTAATTATTTTTTTTGATACTTTTATTATTTTTTAGATAAGTAAAAATCTATTATTATTATTTATAGTTTTCAACATTTAAAATTAGTACTTAGAAATCTCACAGGAATTCTATTCGAACTGTTATGTGGCGTAATTTGTTTAGAGTATTTCATTTTAAAATATAAAAACAAACATATAAAATAGATACTTTTTTATGCCTATCAATAATTTTTGTTATGTGTATTTCTCATTTAAATGATCGCAAAACGGTGAGTAAATCAAGTTTGTTTTTGTAGTTGTTTATTTTGGATCGCGAATAGTTCTAAACTTCCTCTATCAACCTTTAAACACTATTCTTGAACAGTCTTGAAGGGTGCACGGCCTTGATTTAAACTTACTTTTTGTCTTTTTAATTGCTTAATTTATTTAATAAATCTAATATTTTTTTAAAATCTTGTGGCAATTCAGACTCAAAGCTCATAAATTTTTTTGTCGTAGGATGTATAAAGCCTAAACTTTTTGCGTGCAGAGCCTGTCTATTTAGAATTTTTAATTTACTTTCAAAATCTTCATTAATCTTTTTAAATTTAAGATTTTTTTTACCATACTGCTGGTCTCCAAGTAATGGACATTTCTTATAAGCCATATGTACTCTTATCTGATGAGTTCTTCCAGTTTCTAGCTCACACTCCATAAAACTTATTTTAGGAATATCTTTTATTTCAAAGACTTTTACAGTTTTATAATTTGTCACAGCTTTTTTCCCTGAAACCTCTGTAACAGACATCAACTGACGGTTCTTTCTACTTCTGCCTATTAGACTTTCAATCCTGCCATGTAAAGGTCTTAAAATACCCCAGCTTAATGCCTGATAGGTTCTTTTAATAGAGTGATCGCTAAATTGTTTTCCTAAATTTGAATGGGCATTATTATTTTTTGCAACAACTAGTAGCCCACTTGTCTCTTTGTCAATTCTATGAACTATACCAGGCCTTGTACCACCGTTGACATTAGATAATTTTTTTTTATATTTATAAATTAAAGCATTAACCAAAGTATTCTTATAGTTACCAGCTCCAGGATGCACAACCATTCCAGCAGGTTTATTTACGATTAAAATATCTTTATCTTCATAAACAATATTTAGTTTAATGTCCGCTGGTAAAATTTTGATTTTATCTTTGAAAATTAAATTTATTTCAACATTATCATTTTCTTTTAATTTTTTTGAAGCAGATTCAACAACTGAGTTATTAATTTTGACCTGTTTTAGTTCGATAATTTTTTTTAAATTTGATCTTGAAAAGCTGGGTAACAACTTTACAAGAACAATATCTAGACGGCTGCCCGCATCTTGATCGGTAATTAAGAATTTAGTTGAGTTATCAGACATTTAAATTTAAGTTATCATTATATGCGTTCGTAGCTCAACTGGATAGAGCGCTTGACTTCGGAACAGTCGGGACTTAGTAAATCTTCTCTACTATTATTATATAACAACACTTATAGCTTACAACATTTAAAATTAGTATTTCGGAACTCTATAGGAACTCTACTCAAACTGTTATGGGGAGTAATTCGTACAGGTTGTTTCATTTTAAAACATAAAAACTAACACATGAAATAGATTCTTTTACACGCCTATCAATAACTTTTGTTTTATGTATTTTGCATTTAAACGATTATACAGAGCTGCGTAAATCAAGTTGGTAGGTGGATTCATTTTGAAGCGTGGATAGATTCTAAATGCCCTCTATGAATCTTTAAACCCTAAAACTGAATAACCTTAAAATCCGCCCGCTTAGTCGGTCCCTCAATAGTGGTACCAGTTTAATTCTCAAATTTAAAAGATTTAAAAGGGGGTACACCCTTATTTCAGATAGGCATTCAAAACTTAATTAAACAAAGAACCGTGGGCCGTAAATATTTTAAAAATTTTAAAATGATTCCTAACGGATTATCCTATATAAATTTATTACGCGGGATTAGTTCAACTGGATAGAATGTCGGATTTCGAATCCGAAGGTTGGGGGTTCAACTCCCTCATCCCGCAGAAATTTTTTTCTCTTAGATCTTTAAATAAATAATGATAAATGCCGGTATAAGCATGCCTATGTCCATAATGTCCACTATTATTAAACGGAGACTTATCGGTGTTTAATTTCATTGATATATCGCACATTTCAGTGTGATAATTTGAGGCATCAAAAGCTAACATTTTAATTTTATGTTTAGAGGGAGAATTATTTTTTATATTCTATTCTGATTTTGTACGTCTTTTTCTGAGTAGTATTTTTTTCTTGAAAAAAAAGTAATAATTTTTTTTAAAAAGCTTATATTTTTATTCAGTATTTATAATAATTAAATAATGAACCTAAAAAATCTGAATAAATATGGATTAATTTTGTATCGTAAGCTTCCCCACATATAATTTTTTTTTTCAATTTTATAAACATCTTTAAGTCGTTTAGTACACAAGTTGTAAACTAAAACAACCCTATTATTAATTCCATCACCCTTGTAGGTATGCCAGGTTTCTCTTTCCTTTCTAGAAAAAAAAACCGCTCTATTTTGTTTCCATTCAACAATAGTATTATCTAAACTTTTTTTTTTATCATTACTAAAAATAGTTCCATTATTTTTTTTAGGATACAAGTATACTACCCCGCTTAAAATTTTATTTGGAGTGTCGTCATGAAAAGGAAATTGATAATTTTTATGTGTGACAATTATTGAAAAATCAGAATAATCATACAAGTAGAGTTTTTCAGGTTTCAGTTTTTTTAAAATATTAGTCGCTTTTTCATGATAGTTTTTATGAAGTTCTTCAATCAGCTTTTTATCAACACAACTAATTTCGACCACGTTATCCTTATTAATTCTGTTGTGGTAAACTTTAATGTTATCTTCTATCTTATCAATTTTTAATTGACACAGTTCTTCAAAGTCTTTTTTGCTAAGAAAGTCATCTATTATAGATAAGTCTTCAGATTTCATAAATATTAGTTATTCTAAAAATTATTATCTTGCAAATACATAGTTAAAAATTTTACTATAAATATGTTTGGAATTATCACCAAATGTATCTACATCTTGTTTCTTATGAAGAATTTTAAAATTATTTTTTTCCATAATATCTAGAACCTTTGTCTTTTGCTCGGTAAAATTTTCATTTATTTCAACTAAAAGACTTTTTATTTTTTTATCTTTTAGATATTTACTACCACCTTCTAGTATTAAGTGCTCTATTCCATCAACATCAATTTTTATGTAGTCAGGGATATCTAAAATTTTATTATCAATAAGAAAATTTATATTTGTTCCAAAAATTTTATAATTCATTTTAGATGAAAACCTTTTACCCTCAAAATCAAATGACTCACCAAAAGAATGCATAGCCCCACCTTCTTGAAAAGTTGATTCTTTCATTGTTAAAAATTTATTTTCCACATTAGTTAGAGGAAGAGTAAAAATTTTTATTTTACTGTCTAAATTATTAATAGAGATATTTCTGCTTAATACTCTTAAATTACTAGTAGATGGTTCAAAAGCAATAGTGGCTGAATTTTTGTTCTTTAAAGAATTATAAATCGAGTATAAACCAATATTGGCACCTATATCCCAAAAAACAAGATTATCTTTATTTTCGAAACTATCAATCCACTCAAGAGTCTCTGGTTCTGTCTTATAAAAAGTATCTACCCTCCATTCAACAAGATGATTTGGAACAAAAAAACTTATTTTAGAGTTTAAAATTTCTATTTTTTTATACGACAAACTCTCAATAAATTCTTTATGCCACGCTAGAAAACTTTTATTAGTTGTTAAAAAAATTAACTTTTCAATCAAAAATATACATTTAGAACTTAAAAAAAAAATTATTTTCTTAATCATATTTGTTTTAGACAACGCAATTATTACACTTTTAATTAGTTTAATTCCATGGTTAATAAAAATTATTTTTGCTGATTATATTACAAATTTTTTTTTTGTTTTGTGTTTCTCTTTTTAAGTTTTCTCTTTCTGTTAGTTGTTTACTTTCTGATTATTTTTTACACGAGCAAGAAAACAAACGCACTAGAATGAGATTCCCGAAATGAGGAGTAGGAACTTTAAGTTTGGGAACTCTATTATTGTTTAAAGAATCCAATCTTTTAAAATATTCTTATTTTCCCTAATAAAAGAAGGATATCTTTCATCAATATTTATTTTTTTTAGGTCATAACCTCTGCCAAAAACATCTTCATTGTTAGTAATTCTTTCTTCTATTCTTTTTTCATCAACGAATTGAACTTCATTAAACTCTCCATGAGAAAAAGACTTTATTTTTTTAATAATATCTGATGGTTTTTGTAAAAAAGAAAAATGCCAACCTCCTTTGATTGTTTGTTGTCTAATTTTATCAAACCTCCAAAAGGAATATTCTTTAAATTTTAAGTTTCTTAATTCTTGGGGGAGTGGAAAATTTTTTTTTAATGCCATTTTTGATCCGATCCAATTACTCTCATTTAGGTTTTGAAGATTAAGTTTATACATAAACATCATTTGAGAAAAAGCTATAAATTTACTGCTTTTTTTAATTTGATTTAATTTTGTTAAATCTGGAATTTCATCAGAGTCAGATAAAACAATTAAATCATTATCATTAGCATGCACTAATCCTTCAGTAAGAGAATTCCTCTGGTGTTGTTCCACAGGAGATTCTCCCATAGTGTGATTTTCAAAATCTATTTTTTTTTCATAATCCGCAACTATATATTTAATTTTATGTTTGAATTTTTTAAAATTGTTAAGTTTAAAATTGAGTTTTTTCTCTGTGCCCTGGTGTGTTTTTGTTGATTCTGAAATTATGAAATAATCTACTTTTTCATTAAGTATATTGAATCTTAAGTCTAAAATATGGTCTTCATTAAAATATTGAAAACAATCATAAATTGCCATTTATTTTTTTGTAAAAGTCGCTAGGCCAATTTTTTTACCATGTATGTTACAAGACGAACAGTGCAAGTGCGTTCTATCAAAAATAAAGATATCACCTAAGTTCCATTTGTAAACAAACTCTATCTCCAAACCTTTTAAATTATTTATATCTTCATGTTTTAAATATTTTTCATAATTATTTTTATCAAAAGGTTCATTCCCATACATTTTTAAATGATCTGACGATCTAACATTTTTACCTTTTTTATAATTTTCTGTACTGTTTTCTTTTAAATCAGCCTCATTATTAATAAAGCTTGTAGAAGGACCGTAATATCTATTTTTAAAAATTATAGTTTCCCCTTGATTACTTAAGGGTAATAGAGCTTGTTTGTAAATTATATTTTTTAAGTTAAACCCTCCATCTACGTGCAAACCAATAGGATTGAAACTCTCTTGAAAAAGGCCTAAACATTCTGTTCCATCTTTTTCATCAATATTATCCATAGTAAAATCACCAATCTCTAATTTAATTCTTTCTCTTAAAATTTGCTCTAATTCTCTACCTAGACCTGAAATCCACCTTTTTTTTATTACTTTCTGTTTTAAATTATTCACAGTGACTGGTAATTCTGAGTATAATTTTAAAAATTTTTCAATTTCATCAGAACTTAGAAAATTTTTTATTATTTTTGTAGGTCCTTCTAAGCTTTTTATTTTATTTAGATTTTCGTGCATTGTAATTATTCACCAATATTAATTAATGTACCTTTAATTTTAGCTCCATAATATGCAGCATAAAAAATAATTACACCAAAAACAAAATAAATAAAAGAAATCAATATACTTTTAAAAATTTCTAGACTGTTTACTGTTTGATTTATTAATATATTTCTCATTTCTTCAAAAATATGAACCAACGGTAAACTTTTAGCTACTACTTGCAGTGTACCAGGCAGTATTTCAATTGGATAATAAATGCATCCAAGTGGAGCTAAAAAAAACAAGCTTGCCCAAGCAATATTTTCAAAAGATGGTCCAAATCTTAATAAACCAGCCGTAACCAATAAACCTAAACTTATACCAAATATATAAAGTGCAATAAGAAGAAAAATTAAAGGAATTCCCAGTTTAAAAATGGATACGCCGAATAAAGGTATGGCAACCAGAACCGCAGGCACTAAACCAATTAATGTCCTAAAAATTGCCGTCATAGTCAGAGCTGCAATAATTTCACTAATTTTAATTGGAGCAATAAATAAATTTGAAAAATTTCTACTCCATATTTCCTCAAGAAACATCATGTTATAACTAATACTTGATCTAAATAAAAAATCATAAAGGATTGCAGCAGTAAGAATAACACCTACTGTATTGTTGTAATAAGAAGAACTTACAGTGAAAAATTCAGAAATGAATCCCCATAAAAAAACTTGTACAGACGGCCAATATATTAAATCTAATATTCTTGGAAAGGAATTTCTAATTAGATAGATGTGTCTAAGGCTCAAGCCATAAATTTTATGCCAGCTCATTTTTGCTCCGTGCTATTTTTAAAAAGGTGTCTTCAAGATTGTCCCTACCATGCCTACTAACTAAATCTTCACATGTTCCCCGGTCAACAATCTGACCTTCTTTCATCATAATTACAGTATCGCAAAGTCTTTCTACCTCTTTCATGTTATGAGAAGCTAATAAAATTGTTATTTGATTTTTAGATTTGTATATTTCGATATATTCTCTGACATAGTCACCAATGTCAGGGTCTAAACTAGCTGTAGGTTCATCAAGAAATAAAACATCTGGTTTATTTATTAATGATTTAGCTAAAGAAACTCTATTTTTTTGTCCTGAGGATAACTCACCAGTATTTTTATTCAAAAAATTATTTAAATTTAAATCTGATGAAATTTCAGAAATTCTATTTTTAAGGTTTTCGACGCCATAAAGTCTACCGTAAACTTCTAAATTTTGTCTGACTGTTAGTTTTTTAGGTAACTCAATGTAAGGAGAAGCAAAGTTCATTCTACTCAAAAGTTCATTACGATTAGCATTGTTAATATTTTTATTATTAATTAATACTTCACCACTTGTAGGAGTGATTAGACCAAGCATCATACCTATAGAAGTTGTTTTTCCACATCCGTTAGAGCCCAATAAACCTAATGTTTTATTTTTTTCTAAAGTAAAATTAATATTATTAACAGCTAAAAAATTATTAAATTTTTTACTTAAATTTTTTACTTTAATATCCATGAATTAATTTGCGGCTCGACTTAATCTATCATTAATCGCTAAACCAATACCAGTTTGTGGAATTGAAGATACACAAATCATTTTATAATTTTTATTTTTAATTATTCTTAGTGTTTTATATAAGTTTTTAGCCGCTTCAAGTAAATTTGATTTATAACTTAAGTTAAAAATATTTTTTCCTTTTTTATATTTTTTTCCAAAAACAATAAAGGCTTCATTGCTTTTAGCTTTTGTTTGATTAAGTTTCATTGGGATTCCTGGTGAGTAATGTCTTTTGAGCATACCTGGCGCACTAATAATTTTTGAAACTTTATTAATGGCAACTTTTCTATTTAAGGCCTTAGATATATCGTCAGGACTTATTAAACCTGGTCTTAATATTTTTGGTCTAGAAGTTAAATCCACAACTGTTGATTCAAGCCCAATTTTGCATAGCCCACCATTTAAAATAATTTTTATTGAGCGATGAAATTCCTGTGCAACATCTTCAGCAGATACTGGACTAATCTGTGATGATTTATTAGCACTTGGCATGGCTAAAGGAAAATTAAAAGATCTTAATATTTTTTTTAGCGTTTTGTTTTCAGGAAATCTTACAGCAACTGTATTAATGTTTGCTGTCACCATCCTAGATAGTAGTGAGCCTTTTTTTCTTTTCAAGACAAAAGTAATTGGCCCTGGACAGAATTTTTTATAAAGTTTAAAAAAATTATCATTTAATTCCACGTCTTTTTTTAATTGTTCAAGATTATAATAGTGAACAATAAGTGGATTTTTATATGGTCTTTTTTTTAAAAGATAAATTTTTTTAACAGCCTTAGAAGAGTAGGCGTTACCTGCTAAACCATAGACCGTTTCAGTGGGCATAGCTACAAGATCCTTTTTTTTAAGATATTTTATAGCTTTAGACAAGTTTTTGTTATTAACTTTAAATATATTTGAATAGATATTTTTCATAATGTAATTATTATACTTTTAATGAGCAATGAAAATATTCTAGAGAATACCGAAAGTAAATCGATAAAAGAGATTAAAGAAGAAATTAATCAAATTCTTGAAAAATTAGAAAACCAAGAGACTAATTTGTCTCACTCCATGAACGACTATGCCCGCCTTATCTCTCTAAACAAGCGTATAGATACAATTTTCAAAAAAAGGAATAAAGAAATCTCCATTATAGGAAAAAAAATTAATAAAAATTTGTAATTTATGATTAGATCTTTTCTAGATAGTAATGCAAAAAAAACAGATATTTTTTTAAAAAAATATTTAAATCGTCAAACCAACTCTAGTCTGATGTCCTCAATGAAATATGGTTCTTTGTCAGGAGGAAAAAAAATTAGATCATCTATAATTATTGGAGCAGGAAAAATTTTTAATATTAAAGCTAGTAAAATTATAAATATTTGCGCAGCTGTTGAATGTATTCATTCCTACTCTTTAATACATGACGATCTTCCTTGCATGGATAACGACAGAATGAGAAGAGGAAAGTTAGCAACTCATGTTAAATTTGGAGAGTCTACCGCTATCTTAGCTGGTAACTCATTGTTAACTCTAGCCTTTGAAATGATTGTAGATAAAAATTATAAAATTGAACACAGAATTAAAATAGAACTTATTAAAGCTTTAGCGCTTTGTTCAGGACACACAGGTATTGCAGGCGGCCAGTACTTAGATTTAAATTTTGAAAAAAAAAAAAAAAAATTTTCAGATATTCTAAATATGCAAAGAAAAAAAACAGGAAAATTATTCGATTTTTGCTGTTTTGCAGTAGGGGTAATAGCAAAAAAAAATATTAAAGAACTAAATTCTTTAAGTAAATTAGGTGAAGATATAGGTTTATTGTTTCAATTAGCTGATGATGTTATTGATTTTAAAGGGTCTAAGAAAATAGCAGGTAAATCAACTAAAAAAGATCAAAAGAAAGGTAAGTCAACCGTAATAAGCTTGGTAGGCTATGAAAAAGCTAATTCTTTTGCACTTCAGCTTAAAAAAAATATATTGAGTAAATTGAGAAAACATGGAAAAAAAGCAAACGATTTAATTAACACAGTAGAATTTATTTTAGAGAGAAATTTTTAATGAGCATATTGTTAGATCAGATTAATTATCCAGCAGACTTAAGAAAATTAAAACAAAATCAATTAAAACAAGCTTCTGATGAGCTTAGAGAAGAATTGGTAAATGTAGTTTCCGAAACAGGAGGTCATCTAGGTGCTGGCCTTGGTGTCGTAGAGCTTACTGTTGCCATTCATTATGTCTTTAATACTCCGAAAGATAAACTTGTCTGGGATGTGGGCCATCAGTGTTACCCGCACAAACTTATTACTGGCAGAAAAAAAGCTATACGAACTTTAAGGAAAGGAGGAGGTCTATCTGGTTTTACCAAAAGAGCAGAAAGTGAATATGATCCTTTTGGAGCCGCACATAGTTCAACTTCGATTTCCTCAACTTTAGGTATGGCCGTGGCAAACAAATTATCAAATAATAATAATAATGTAGTAGCAGTTATTGGAGACGGAGCCATGAGTGCTGGTATGGCTTATGAAGCCATGAATAATGCTGGTGCGCTAAAATCAAAACTTATTGTTATTTTAAATGACAATGAAATGTCTATTGCAAAACCGGTTGGAGCTATGAGTAAGTATCTCGCACGTCTTCTTTCTGGCAAGATGTACTTTAGTTTTAGAGAAACAATTAAAATGATTATTTCTTCTTTTTCAAAAAGATTTGCAGAAAAAACGGCTAAAGCCGGAGATTTAATAAAAGGCTTGGTTAGCGGTGGAACTTTATTTAGTGAACTAGGTTTTTATTATATCGGACCAATTGATGGGCATGACGTTAATAATTTAGTTCAAGTACTAGAAAATGTAAAAAACTCAAAACATAAGGGTCCTGTTTTAATTCATGCTATCACTCAAAAAGGTAAAGGCTACAAACACGCAGAAGAATCAGGAGATAAATATCATGGTGTTTCTAAATTTAACATAAACACTGGCGAACAAGTCAAAGCTATATCAAATATACCTTCATATACTAAAATATTTGCTCAAACTTTAGTTAAACATGCCGAACAAGATACAAAAATTATAGGTATCACTGGAGCTATGCCTGGAGGGACGGGTATGGATATTTTTGAGAAAAGATTTCCAGATCGTATGTTTGATGTTGGTATTGCTGAACAACATGCAGTTACATTTGCAGCTGGACTAGCAACAGAAGGATATAAACCTTTCGCAGCGATTTATTCTACTTTTTTACAACGTGCGTATGATCAAGTCGTCCACGATGTTGCGATTCAGTCTTTGCCTGTTCGATTTGCGATTGATAGAGGTGGATTAGTTGGAGCAGATGGCCCAACACACGCAGGATCTTTTGATATTACTTATCTTTCTACACTTCCTAATTTCATAGTGATGGCAGCTAGCGATGAGGCTGAACTTGTCAGAATGATCAATACTGCAGTTAAAATCAACGATAGGCCCTGTGCCTTTAGATATCCAAGAGGTAACGGTATAGGGGTTGAACTACCAAATATAAATGAAATACTTGAAATTGGTAAAGGAAAAATAGTTAGAAAAGGAAAACAAGCAGCAATTTTATGCCTTGGTGCAAGACTAGAGGAGTGCAAAAAAGCAGCAGAAATTTTATCTAGCAAAGGAATAGAATTAACGTTAGTCGACGCAAGATTTGCTAAACCTTTAGATGAAAAATTAATCATGGAAGTTGCAACAACGCATGAAGCTGTGATCACTATTGAAGAAGGATCGATTGGTGGATTTGGTTCTCATGTAGCTCAATTACTATCTGAAAGAGGAGTGTTTGATAAAGGATTAAAATTTAGATCTATGGTTCTACCTGATTTATTTCTAGATCAAGATAGTGTGGAAGCAATGTATGAAAAAGCAGGTTTAGATAGTTTATCTATCGTTAACAAAATAGAAGATGTTTTAAAGTCTAATATTATTCTAGCAAAGAATAAAAATAAAAATTAACCGCACTGCGCACGGTTTAACAAGAAGTGATCTAACAACACGCACGCAAGCATCGCCTCACCAATAGGAACAGCTCTGATGCCAACACATGGGTCGTGCCTTCCCTTAACGGAAATATTAGTGTTCTTACCTTTTTTATCAATCGTTTCTCTTCTTGATAATATTGAAGAGGTAGGTTTAACAGAAAAAGAAACGACAATATTTTGACCAGAAGAAATACCACCTAATATTCCTCCAGCATTGTTAGATTTAAAATTTACTTTTCCAGATTTAGTTCTCATTTCATCTGAATTTTCTTCACCACTTAAAAAAGCAGAATCCATGCCAGCTCCAATATTTATTCCTTTAACTGCATTGATACTCATTAAGGCAGCAGCAATATCTGTGTCTAGTTTTGAATAAACAGGTGCACCCAAGCCGACAGGAACTCCGCTTGCTCTTAATTCAATAACAGCACCACAAGAAGATCCTGCTTTTCGAACTGATAATAAATATTGTTCCCAAAGTTTAATTGATTTTTTATCAGGACAGAAAAAAGGATTTCTTCTAATCTCTGCATCATTCCAATTATTTCGATCACACGACATTAAACCAAGTTGAGTAACCGCACCAATAATATTAAATTTTGAGCCAAGTAATTTTTTTAAAACTATTCCTGCAACAGCACCTGCAGCAACACGACAAGCCGTTTCTCTTGCTGACTGTCTACCGCCACCTCGGTAATCTCTAATGCCGTATTTTTTAAAATAAGTAAAATCTGCATGCCCTGGTCTAAATTTATTTTTAATCGTCTCGTAATCTCTTGAGCGTTTATCTTCATTATGAATAATAATTGAAATAGGCGTGCCTGTACTTTTGCCCTCAAAAACACCCGATAAAATTACTACTTTGTCAGACTCTTTTCTTTGGGTTGTAAATTTAGACTGACCTGGTCTTCTTCTATCCATGTCTTTTTGAATTTCACTTTCAGATATAGGTATATTAGGTGGACAGCCATCAATGACGCAGCCTATAGCTGGTCCATGAGATTCTCCCCACGTTGTAAATCTAAATATTTTACCAAAAGTATTAAAAGACATAGTTAATTAATGTATAAATTATTTTACATAATATATGAATCAAAAAAATGGCAAAAACTCTATTGGATTAGACTTCATTTTCGAAGATCAGGATAATCCTATCGATTTATTCAAAAACTGGTTTAAGAAAGCTGAAGAAACAGAAATTAACGACCCCAATGCTGTTGCACTTGGAACTGCTGATCAAAAAAATCAACCAAGTGTAAGAATGGTTCTATTAAAAGGGCTTAGCAATGAAGGATTTGTTTTTTATACAAATTTTAATAGTAAAAAAGGAAGTGATCTTCAGATTAATCAACAAGCATCAATGTGTTTTCACTGGAAAAGTTTAAGAAGACAGGTTCGTATCATTGGAAAAGTTCAGCAAGTTTCTGAAAAAGAAGCCGATGATTATTATAATTCAAGACCTTACAAAAACAGGATAAGTGCTTGGGCTTCAAAACAATCAGAACAATTAGATAGTAGGGATACATTTTTAAAAAAAATTACAGAGTTTGAAAAGAAGTATCCTGATCAAAATAAAGTTCCAAGGCCACCACATTGGTCAGGCTGGAGAATTTTACCTAAAGAAATTGAATTTTGGTTAGATGGCGAAGGAAGAGTTCACGAACGTTTAAATTATATTAATAATAACGACAAGTGGACAAAAAAAATTCTTTACCCTTAAAACGATCGATTTAAACTAAAGCCCGTTAAATTTTGCAGTATTATTTTTTCAGGGCAGTCTTTAAAAATTCCAAGAGCATCATGAGAAACATTAACAAAATATTTAGCACGTTCTAAGCTATCTTCAACTGCTTTATACTTTTTTATTAATATAAGTGTTTTTTCAAAATTTTCTTTTGTTCTTTTATCTTTTTTAAAAGTTTCAACTAAAAAATTTCTTTCTTCAGCATCAGCTCTTTGATAGATAATAATTAGAGGTAATGTAACTTTTCCTTCATAAAAATCTTTTCCAATTTTTTTACCAAAAATAATTTCTTTTGAATAATAGTCCAAAGCATCATCTGCAATTTGGAAAGCAAGGCCAATATTTTTTCCATAAGACTCTAAAGCACCTTTTTCTTTTTCATTACTCTTAGCTAAGCACGCACCTGTTTTTGTAGCCGCAGAAAATAAAGCAGCTGTTTTTAAATTAATAATATCGATATAAGTTTCTTCTAATAGATCAGCTTCACCTTTATGCTCTAATTGCATTACTTCACCTTGGGCAATTTTTGCAGAAGTAGAAGATAACAATTTTAAAATTTCTAAATCACCATCATCAACCATAATTTCAAAACATCTACTAAGAAGATAATCACCAACTAAAATAGATGATTGGTTTCCCCACAAAGCATTTGTAGTTTTGATGCCTCTACGTAAATCACTTTCATCAATCACATCATCGTGCAATAGAGTTGCACTATGAATAAGCTCAACGCATGCTGATAAGCTCACGTCACGTTGACCTAATATATCGTAACCCGCAAGTTTTGCAGAACCTAGAGTTAATAGAGCCCTGATTCTTTTACCCCCCGAATTAAGGTGATAATTACTCATTTTTTTAATCAACGAGACTTTACTATCTAGTTTAATTTCTACTAATTTTTCAACTTCAGAAAGTTTGTTGTTAACAAGATTTTTTAGCTCCAGGTAAGCTGAGTTTGCAGATTTCTTAAGTGGTATAACTGATCCCATATTTCGTATTTATAATCTAATTTTTAAATAAATAATTTTAAATTTAAACTTTGATGACGCACCTCTTATTCAACTAGTAGTAGAAGAATAAGTATTTAAAATTTAATTATGGTATTGATATAAAATAACTACTATTAATCTATGAAAATTATGTTCTCCTTATTTAAAAAAAAAACAGTTGTTCCCCACGTTAGATTAACCGGCGTTATTGGAAATGCCGGTAGATTTAGCAAAGGCATGGATCTAGCTGGCCAAAAAGAAATTTTAAAAAAGGCTTTTTCAATTAAAAAGGTAAAACATGTTGCTATTTCTGTTAATTCACCAGGTGGTTCTCCCGTACAATCACATTTGATTTATAGCTACATTAGACAACTTGCCGATAAAAAAAAAATTAAAGTTATTATTTTTGCAGAAGACGTTGCGGCATCAGGAGGATATTTAATTTCATGTGCTGGAGATGAAATTTATGCAAACTCAAGTTCAATCATTGGATCGATTGGTGTTATCTCTGCATCTTTTGGATTTAAAGAATTAATTAATAAAATGGGTATCGAGCGAAGAGTTTATACTGCAGGAAAAAACAAAAGCACACTTGATCCATTCGTGGAGGAAAAAGAAGAAGACATTAATAGGCTTAAAAGCATTCAATTAGAACTGCATGACGATTTTATTAAAGTTGTGGAGACAAGCAGAGGATCAAAACTGAAAGATCCTGAAAAAAATAATATTTTTACAGGTGAGTTCTGGACAGGTGCCTCAGCATTAAAAATTGGCTTGATCGATGGTCTTGGTAACGCTGATCAAGTATTAAAAGAGAAATTTGGTGAAGAGGTTGTAATTAAAAATTTTGAAAAGCCAAAAAGCTGGATTGGTAGAAAACTTTCAGCGTCTATTGATGGTCAATTAACCAACACAATGAATTCAATAGAAGAAAAATCCTTTTGGCAAAAATTTGGTTTGTAGATGCCAAAAAAAATAATTAAAGAAAATAAAGTTATATCTTTTCAAGATATTATTATGGATCTTCAAAAATTTTGGGGAAAATATGGCTGTGTAATTTTACAACCGTATGACATTGAAGTAGGTGCTGGAACTTTTCATCCCGCAACAACACTAAGATCACTGGGACCAAAACCTTGGAAAGCTGCTTACGTCCAACCTTCAAGAAGACCAACGGATGGAAGATATGGAAAAAACCCAAATAGATTACAACACTATTATCAATTTCAAGTTATCATCAAACCATCACCAAAAGATATTAAACAAACTTACCTTAAGAGCTTAGCATTTATTGGAATTGATACAAAAAAACACGACATTCGATTTGTAGAAGATGATTGGGAAAGTCCAACACTTGGTGCGTCTGGATTAGGCTGGGAAGTTTGGTGTGATGGAATGGAAGTTACTCAATTCACTTACTTTCAACAAATGACTGGGATAGAGTGTAAACCGGTTCCAGTGGAGTTAACTTACGGTTTAGAACGACTTTGTATGTTTGTTCAAGGCAAAAAAAATGTCTACGACTTAGATTGGAATAATGAGGGTGTTAAGTATAAAGAAGTCTTCTTACAAGCTGAGAAAGAGTTTTCAGCTTACAACTTTGAACACGCTAATACAGAATTACTATCAAAGAGTTTTGAATTTGCCGAAACAGAATGTAAAGCTTTACTTGAAAAAAAATTAGCACTACCAGCTTATGACCAATGTTTAAAAGCAAGCCATATCTTTAATTTATTAGATGCTAGAGGTGTTATTGGTGTTGCTGAGAGAACAGGGTACATTAACAGAATAAGAGAACTAGCCAAAGCTTCTGGTGCAGCTTGGCTGAACACCCAAGTTTAATATGGCTGAATTTTTATTAGAGTTGTATAGCGAGGAAATTCCTCACGGCTTACAAATTAGTGCCAGAGAAGAGTTAAAAAAAAATTTATTAAAATTATTAGAGGAGGAAAGTATTAAGTATAAATCTGCAGAAGTTTATTCTACACCTACGCGCTTAGTACTTTTAACACGTGATTTACCTAATGAAATTAAAATAGAAGCAAAAGAAGTAAAAGGTCCAAAAGTTGGTGTGCCTGAAAATATTATTGAAGGCTTCATGAAATCTCACCAAATTATAAAAGAAGATCTTTATGAAAAGACTGAAGATAAAAGAAATTTTTATTGCTTTAAAAAAGCAGCAACAAAAATTCCCACAGAAAATGTTTTAACTAAGTTAATACCTAAAGTGATAACTTCTATTAATTGGAAAAAATCTATGCGTTGGTCCGATCATGATTTAACGTGGGGAAGACCGCTTAGATCGATTTTAGCTATTTTTAACAATAAGCATCTTAAGTTCCATTGCCACCATCTAGCAAGCACTGACGAAGTAATTATCGTAGATAATTTTATCGATAAATTTAAGAAAGTAAAAACCTTCAAAGAGTACGAGTCACAGTTAAAAGCTAACAAAATTTTACTAAAACAAGAAGACAGAAAAAATAATATCATAAAAAAATTTCAATCTATCTGTAAAATTAAAAACTATCTTGAGAATTTTAATGAAAAGTTAATGGAAGAAGTGGTTAATATAACTGAAAATCCAAATGTTATTTTAGCTGATTTTGACAAAGAATATTTAAGTATTCCTCAAGAAATTATTATTTCTACATTACAAAGGCATCAAAGATACTTTCCGTTATTTGATTCTAAAAATAGATTAACAAACAATTTTTTTATTGTGGCTAATAAACCTGATACTAAAAATATTATTAGAGAAGGAAATAAGAGAGTAGTTTTGGCGCGACTTTCAGATGCCAAATTTTTTTGGGACAAAGATAAAGCTAAAAATTTAATTAAACAAATTAGTAAATTAAAGGAGATAATTTTTTTTGAAAAAATTGGAACAATTTACGACAAAACTCAACGTCTTAGAAAACTAGCTGCCTTTATTTCTGATCAATTACATATTAACAAAGAAAAAATTGAAATTGCAGCCTCTATTACTAAATCTGATTTAAAATCAGATTTAGTTGGTGAGTACCCGGAACTTCAAGGGGTGATGGGGAAATATTTTGCTCTTGCACAAGGATTTGAAGAAGACGTAGCTAATGCAGTTAGCGACCATTATCTTCCAACAGGATTATTATCACCAGTTCCAAAGAAACCCTTAAGTTATGCAATTTCTATTATTGATAAGTTAGATAGCTTAGTAGGCTTCTTTTTAATCAATGAAAAACCAACAAGCTCTAAAGATCCATTCGCTTTAAGAAGAGCGGCAATTGGCTTACTAAGAATAATTATAGAGAATAATTTAGAGCTTAAACTTAAAGACTTAATTTCTTATGCCGCACGATTGTATGCAGACCAGGGAGTTAAAGCAGAAAATAAGCAAGTTGAAAAAGATATATTAGATTTTCTAAAAGAAAGAATGAGAAACATTTTAAAAGAGAAAAAAATTAAACCGGATATTATTGAAGCCGTAATTAGTTCACACATTGGTGATAATTATTTAGTTCTTTATAAAAAAAGTATCGTGATGAATAAAAACTTTAATAAAGATATGGGTAAAGATGCAATTTATTCATTTAAAAGAGCCTCAAGTATTCTTAATCAGGAAAGTAAAAAATCAACTAAAGAACTTACAGGAAGACCAGATGCAGTTTTATTTAGGAAAGATGAAGAAAAGTTTCTATTTGAAAAACTCAATGAAATTAGAAAATCTTTTACTGTAAAGGAGGACAGAAAAGACTACGAGGAACTACTCGCTCAATTAGCAGCTGTAAAAGAATCAATGGATAATTTTTTTGATAATGTTGTGGTAAATGATGAGAATCAAGATATTAAAAATAATCGTTTAGAATTAATGGCTATGTTTTGTAAAATTTTCAAAACTTATATAGATTTTTCAAAACTTGAC
>Ga0209711_10000939_pt1 | contig 29517 bp, 32 predicted proteins | sample ArcticOcean_MG_C_7_FD_187441 | JGI IMG/M metagenome (GOLD analysis project Ga0209711, IMG submission 187441) | Marine microbial communities from western Arctic Ocean - ArcticOcean_MG_CB11_88 (SPAdes) (version 2) | ecosystem: Environmental > Aquatic > Marine > Oceanic | place: Arctic Ocean...
CCAAGTGTGCTGCATCATTTTTCTTAAACATTTCTTTTCCGTGTTCTTTGCTGAGGCTTGCCATTTCTTCAAAAGTTGCAGCTCTAAAGGTCTGATCACAGGCTCCACCTAATTGTTTACAGGTCATTGTTTTCATAAGAATGAGTTTTGTTGTGTCTTCAATTTAGGTAAATTATTTTACTCTAAGAATCTGGTACATGTTTAACATAAACGGACTCACCAGATTCCTTAGATGTTAACCACTCCTATTTCAGATGCAGTTCAATTCTTCCATCGGAATTTGTAGAAACCTGAGCAATGGCTTTCCCAGCTTTGAGTTCATTCGAAGAAGTAATGCAATGGTAGAGCATGAGCAATTCGGTAGCAATAAGCTGTCCGATTATGGAGCCTTTTAAGACAGTTCCGCCAGAATAATTTGCAGTAACAAGCGTACCTTCTTGCTTATAATCGAATTGTGTTTCTGAGTTTACTTCCCCTTTTTTTGAATTTTCAAGGAGGATAAAGGTTTTGTTGTTGAGGTTAGTTTGGGACATTGCTTTTCTTTTTAGAGTCTCATTTTTAATAAATCGGGTTTGAATCCTAATTTGGAATAGGCTTTGATCGCACTTTTGTTTTTCGCATAGACATCTAATTGTATTTCATGTATATCGCGATCCTTTGCCCATTGCACCAATTCCATTATAAGAGCTCCATTAAGCCCATTACCGCGTTGTTCTGGGGCAATGTACATAAACCCGAGATAGGCAAAATATTCCGGGTTTTTATAAGGTGCGGATTTCTTAATTAAAGCATACCCAGAACCTATTAATTTGTTGTCTACAACAACAACCAATACCTGGGCATCATCTCGTTCAATTAGATTTTGAATGTCGTAATAAACAATCGGATCTTCCTTCAGATTTAGGGCAAACGGACGTTCGTATCGAATAACTCCTTGCTCAAATTCTTGCAGAACTTTGAGTTCGTCAGTTACAGCTTCACGAATGGTATAGTTTATGTGTGCCATAAAATAGTTTTACTTTAAAATGTTTTAATCAAGTTAAAGATAGTGAAATATGAAATTTTAAATTAATTTTTAACCTTAATATACGATCTTGAGTTTTATTATCGAACTCTTAAACGGTAAGTTCAATATGATTTCCTTCTGGATCTGCAAAAACGCTTTCATAGTATCCGTCGCCAGTTGTTCGTGGCTCTCCAAAGACAGAATATCCTTTTATCCGAAGCGTATTCGTTAAATCATCTACCTTTTGTTTACTTCCCAATGCGATTGCAAAATGAGCTAATCCAAGATTCTGTTCTAAACCTTCCAGTTGTTTCGCAATTTCAGGCCTATGCATCAATTCAATTCGAGTTCCGCTTGCAAACGAAAGAAAATAGGAGCTGAAGTTTTTTTGTAGGATTAAAATATTTTTCATTTGCACTAAGCTCAAAAAAATCAAGGTAAAAGGTTTTCATTTTTTCGATGTCTTTAGTCCAAATTGCTAAGTGTTCAATCATCATATTTCATTTTTTTAAGGCTAGAAGCACAACTTATGACCCATTACAAAAATAAGATTTTATAAGATGCCGATTGAATTCTCTTAAAGTAGTTTTGGGTAATGAATTTAGTCTAGATCAAAGTTTTTGGTATTCAGATTGATCATCAACATATTATCTTTAATCAATTGTATTTCTGTCAAACGGATAGTTGTTTTTCTCAATTAAAAGATGAGTCAATTCTTTTTCGGGTTTGAAAAAACTTCTTTTTCTTAATGCTTTACTCATAAATAACTTGGACAAATCCCATTATAAGGAAAGCCTATATGAAAGGAGTATGCGTAGATTTTTCATGGTATAGAACAGATTTGGGAGCTGTTACTTTCAAAAATAATAATAAAAATAAATATTCAAAATGAGATTTTTAATTTTTGTACTCAAAGAGAAGTTTGTGCTTTGTACAAACTTCAACTAATGCATTCTTATTTTGATTACAATTGAGGAGATTATAGTTAATATGCCAATGAAAATGATGGTGTAATCTACACTGAAGTAATGGGCTATAAGGATTGTTAAGAGTGCTCCGAATGCATAGCCCAAATCACGCCACAACCTAAAAACACCTATGCTTTGTGCCCTTTGGTTTGGCGATGTAAAACTTGCAATTGCAGAAAGAAAAGTAGGATATACAAGTGCAGTTCCTGCGCCTAAAAATGAGGAGAGTATCGCGAATTGAAAAAGGTTTTCTGCCCAAAACATAAGCAGTAATGCAACCCCTTGCATTGCCATTCCGGTGATGAGCATGATTTTTTTATTGTAATGATCTGATAACTTCCCAGTAATTAATTGGCCAATTCCCCAAACGGCTGGATATAGAGCAACAATCAATGCAATATCTTTTAAGTTAAAACCCCTTGTGGCCAAAATAATGGGCAAAATTCCCCATATCATTCCATCATTCAAGTTATTCACAAAGCCAGCCTGTGAAATTGAACTTAAATTTGGGTTGCGTAAGGTTGTATCCCAAAAAATATTTTTAAGCGGTTTAATACGACTTGTTTTGGTCTCAACCTCAATATGCTTTGCGGTATCTTTTATAAAAAACACACTCAAGATCAATCCAATAATGACAAAACCAATTCCCTGATAAAAAGGGTAAGGACGAATGCCATATTCCGATGCTATCCAGCCAGTTGTAAAAGCAACTAAAGCAATGGAAAAGTATCCGAAGGACTCGTTAAGCCCCATCGCAAAACCTCGATGTTTTTCTCCAACTAAGTCAATTTTCATTACCACTGTACTTGACCAAGTCAACCCTTGGTTTATACCCAGTAGCACATTAGCGAATATAATCCAATTCCAGTTTTGGCTGTAGATCAAAATAAAAGGAATCGGAATCGCTATAATCCATCCAATTATGAGTAGGTTTTTACGTCCAACCCTATTTGCCAAAATACCCGTAAAGTAATTTGTAACCGCTTTTACAACCCCAAATACAATTATAAATGATAGCACAGCTGAGGTTGCGACAATTAAAAATTCTTCTTCTGCTAATTTTGGTATTAAGGTGCGCTCCAATCCTACCATACCCCCAACAAAGGCGTTTACTACAAGTAATAATGTAAATTGCTTCCAGTTTTCCTTCAGCCCAAGTTGTGTTTTTTCAGTATTCATTTTTATTTTTTTAAGAAATAGCGCAACGATTCGCACCGGCCTCTAATTCAATTAAGTTTACCCCATTTGCTTCCCCTTTTAAATTCAATTGTACTATTGCTTCATAATTAGGTGGAGTTTCCGGAATTTTATTCAATAAGCTAGCAATAAAATCTTCTTCATTCAGGTGTAAAACAGCTACTTTATGTTTAATTTCCTGAAGTTTTTTGGAAATTAAAAGCTCATCAAAAGGTACGGGATTACTTGTGTGTCCGGGGTATATGTTCAATGTATCTTTAAGTGACATTATTTTTTTGAGTGATTGATACAACAGACTAGTTTTTTCCTTCGCAATTTCTTTAGTGGCTTTTAAATCGGGCCGCCCAACACCTTCTGTAAATAAGGTGTCACCTGTGAATAATGATTCATCATTAACAGAGTAAGAATAACTTTCATGAGTGTGTCCAGGCGTATGAATTGCTTCTAGAACAGCATCTCCAAAGCGAAGCATAGCTCCATCTTGAATAGGGTTAAACGGGTAGGTTATAGTTTTTTGTTTTGGTAGGTATAACGACGCGCCAGAAATTTCTGCTAATTTCTTTCCTCTTGAAAAGTGATCAGCATGAATGTGTGTATCAATAACATATTTGATTTTCCAGTTTTTTTTCTTCGCTATGGTGGAATATACAGCAGCGTCTAAGGAGGCATCAATTACAATTACTTCTCCTTTACTTTCTAAAAGATACGATAGACATCCTTTTCCAGTTCTGCGAATTTGTATGATTGTTGTTCCTAAACGATCTACTGTAGTTGCAGTGTTCCATGCCGATGTCCACGCCCGCATTCCTCCATCTAAAGAGTAGGCTTCAATTCCGTTCTTACGGAGTTGTTCCATTGCAATTAAACTTGTTTTCCCCGCTGCACAAACGGTAATTACGGGTGTGTTTTTAGGAGTCAATGCTTCTGAAAACAAGTCCTTTTCGCCTGATTTTAATTGATCATATACATCAACAAAAACACTTCCAGGAATGATCCATTCTTCACGTTCTTCTTTCGGTCGAACATCTAAAATCTGAACAGGAATTTTATTTTCTAATAAAGCCCTGAGTTCTGCAACTGCAATGGTTTTTTTTAATTTCATCTGGATAGGTTAATTTACGGGGAGCCCTTTGTGTTTCCACGCCAGAATTTCTTCTTCAAGTCGAATAGCGTTATATCCCTTTTCTTGAAGGAATTGGACTGCCTCGTCTGCGAAAAAGCAAAGCGGTCCACGACAATACACAACGATTTGTTGACTTTTAGTTAGTAGTTGTAAGTTTTCTTTTAAAGTGTCTATGGGTATGGAAACCGCATTTGCAATAGATTCTTTTTCAAACTCTTTTTTGGGACGAACGTCTAAAAAAGTAAGTTGATCAATTTTTTTGGTTTGTACGATTTCTTCCGCGGAAACAGAAAGTACCTTATCATAATGTTCACGCTTAAAATTTTCAAGAGTGCCTTTTATTTGATGATTATTTTGTAGGCTGAATTGTTGAAGTTCGTTCCACAACTTAAAGACTTTATTATTCGCTAAGGAATAGATGACATGATGACCTTCCTTTGAAGTTGTAAGAAGTTTTACTTTTTTTAGAACTTGTAAATGCTGTGATGCGTTTGCGGTAGAAATACCAATTTCCGCTGCAATCTTCTCGACTGAATAAGTGTCTTGGCAAATTAAATTAAGGATTCTTAATCTAAAAGGATTGGCTAGCGCTTTCCCAATATTTGCTATTTCTTGATAGACATCAGTTTTAACTTCTTGTTTATCCATTATAAATTCAATTATTCAACAAATATATTGAATTATTGAATGAGTTTGAAAAAATCTGCTTTATTTTTTCGAGAAATACACTTTCTCTCCCCCCAAATAAGTTGCTAAAACCTGAATACCCAAAATTTCATCTGGAGTCGCCTTGGTGATATCTACGCTCAAGACAACAAAATCAGCAAACTTCCCAACCGCTAAACTGCCTTTGGTGCTTTCGTCAAAAGAGGCAAACGCTCCATTTATAGTATAGGCTTGAAGAGCTTCTTCAGCGGTTATCTTTTGCTCTGGAATCCAACCCTCTGGATTTTTATTGTCAGTGGTTCTTCGAGTAACAGCAGCGTATATGCCATAGATTGGAGAAGCAGGGGCAACAGGCCAGTCGCTTCCAAAAGCCAAAAGCGTATTGGCGTCGGCTAAGGATCGAAAGGCATAGGTGGTTTTAGCGCGCTTAGTCCCAATATACTCCTCTGCCCATCTGCCATCGTCAATTGCATGATACGGTTGTACACTGGCAATGATTCCTAATTCAGAGAATCGTTTGATGTCCTGCGGATCGAGATGCTGTGCGTGTTCGATTCGAAGCCTGCGGTCGCGCACACCATTTTCTTTGATCACACGCTCGTAAATATTAAGTAGGCTGTGAAGTGCAGCATCACCGATGGCATGCACTTGAATATGTAGTTTTGCAGCATCTGCTTTTGAGATCCACTCATAGATTTTATCTGGACTGTTGATGTAGAATCCGCTATCACTGGGTTGGTCACTATAAGGTTCTTTAAAAGCCGCTGTATGCGAACCAAGAGAACCATCGACAAAGCCCCTGACGATTCCCGTTTTTATCCACTTGGAGTTTTTAAATTCTGAAGTAGCAACCTCTTGCCATCGATTTAGAGGTTTAGCAGAATAGATCCTTAGCTTAAGTTTGTTTTGTTGTAGCAAAGCAGAAGCTGTTGCTAGGGTCCCCAAACTGTCAACGTCGTGAACAGATGTAATTCCTTGTGCTAGAAAGTAGTTGTTAGCTGCTACGATGGCTTTTTCTTTTTGATTTGCAGTCATCGGTGGAATTTTATCGAGCAACAGATTCATGGCGTTGCTTTTTAAAATTCCGGTTGGATTGCCTTCCGAATCTCGAAGAATTGTTCCATTGGGCACTTCGGGCGTATTCTTATCGATCCCCGCCAACTCCAATGCTTTAGAATTGGCAAAAACCATATGACCGTCCATTCGATATAAGGCTACTGGATTGTCTTGGGTTTTTGCGTCGATCCATTCTTTATTGGGTAATGCTCCTCCCCAAAGGGTATGATCCCAGTTGCCTTCTACAATCCAAGTACCTGCATCGAGGGTTTTAGAAAAAGCAGCAATTTTAGAAATGAATGTCTGTTTGGAATTTACTTCACGGAGTTAAACACTAAGTAAACTGTTTCCACCCATCAAAAGATGCACATGAGAATCAATAAAGCCAGGGCTTACAAACTTCCCTTGCAGGTCAATGATTTCTGTTTTTGAACCTTTGAACTTTAGAATCTCCGATGACGAACCTATTGCAAGAATTGTATCTCCAGCAATTGCTAATGCTTCTGCTCTGGGTTGTTCTTTGTTCCCTGTCCAAATATTGGCATGCATTACAATACGGTCTGCTTGTGGAGTGGGGGACTTGCATGAAAGAAGACTAATACAAATTGATATAAAAAGAATATAGGAATGGATAGCTTTCATCTGACTTGCTTTGATTGAACTGTATGCTATGTTGCTAAAGGTAAGCAGTATTCGGTTAAGCATACATTGAAACTCAGCAGTAAATCCACTACTTATTAAAAAAATAAGTAAAACTATTTGAAATTAATAGTAATACTATTATATTTGCGCTTCAACATATGAAAAACCTGCAACTCCATATCGTAATCAGCCCAGATCTTTATACAAAAAATCCTGAGTCATCTGTGCTTGGACAAAAAATTGTATCCAAAAGTATCGAGATGATTGAAAGTTTAGGCTTTGAAGATTTTACCTTCAAAAAACTAGGAATCGAAATTGGATCTAATGAAAGTTCGGTATATCGCTATTTTGAAAGTAAGCATGCGCTGCTGGTATATCTAATGAATTGGTACTGGAGTTGGATTGAATATAAGTTGGTTTTCGCAACTTTAAATGTTGCATCTGCTCCTGATAAACTCAATACCGCAATTACTATTTTAACAGAAGAGGTGACAGAAGACAACTCTTTTTCTTATATAAACGAAGTGATGCTCAATAAAATTATCATTGCCGAATCTTCAAAAGCATACCATACAAAAGCAGTAGATCAAGAAAATAAAAAAGGCTATTTCAAAACCTATAAAGATGTAGTAGAACGAGTAAGTTCGATTGTGTTGGAAATCAATCCTACTTATGAATTCCCACACATGCTGATTTCAACCGTAATCGAAGGAGCACATCATCAACGTTATTTTTCTAAGCATCTTCCATCCTTAACCGATGTAAGAGAAGGTGGGAATAATATTGTGCGTTTTTACACCAATGTTGTTTTTAAAACAATTGCAAACTAATGAGAAAAAATAAACATAAACTATTGCCTATATTTGGTTTAATGACTCTTTTCATAGTTGTTGGGTCAATGATAGTAGCACCTTTAGTATTTTCACTGGAAGACTTTAAAAGCACAGAGCTTGTTTTAGAAGACACCAGTTTAGAGAAACAATCTAATGAAAAAGAGAGCCAAGAAGAAGAGGATACTAAGGATGAAAAAGAAGAGGTATTTCTATTAAATTTTTCTCAATATAATTTGGCCTCGATCAAGAGTAATACCATTTATAGTGCTCAAAATTATCTAATGAACTTTACACTTGAAACGCATATTCCACCGCCTGAACAAATCTAATTCCTCCTTTTTTTTGCTTTAAAAGCTACTCATAGATTACTTCGTGTAGCACGATAGTTTAAAGCTTGTCCCATTTATTTAATATTCAATAGGTAACCAATCGGTTACTTCTTGTCTAACTCAATTACGTATAACAAATGAATAATTCAAATCCTATTAAAAATTTTAAATCCGATATTCCTGCAAGTATCGTAGTTTTCTTTGTAGCAATTCCCCTTTGTTTGGGGATAGCATTGGCGAGTGGAGCGCCACTATTCTCTGGACTAATAGCAGGAATCATAGGGGGCGTTGTAGTAGGTTCCTTAAGTGGTTCTCCAACGGGTGTAAGTGGTCCAGCTGCTGGTTTGGCCGCCATTGTTATGACAGCAATTGGTACACTCGGAAGTTTCGAAAACTTCCTACTAGCTGTTGTGCTTGGAGGTGTTATCCAATTAATTTTTGGAATTCTTAAAGCAGGTGTTATTGGTTATTACTTTCCTTCTTCTGTAATTAAAGGAATGCTAACGGGAATCGGAATCATCATTATCTTAAAACAAATTCCACATTTCTTTGGATATAATTCAGCCCTAGAAGGAAATTTTGCCTTTTTTCATCTGGATGGAGAAAACACCTTTTCTGAAATAATTAACTCCCTTAATTTTATTAGCCCTGGTGCAACTCTAATTGCAGCTATTGCTATGTTCATCCTACTTTTATGGAGTAATGTATTGACTAAAAAAGGTAAAATTTTCCAACTCATACAAGGACCTTTGGTTGCTGTTGCTGGTGGAATTGTTTATTATTTAGCAACTCAAGGCAATGCAACTTGGGGGATTTCATCTGATCTTTTAGTGCGCGTTCCAGTGCCTGAAGATGCTGCTTCTTTTTTTGGTCAGTTTAGCTTCCCAAATTACGGTGCAATAACCAACCCACAAATTTGGATTACTGCTTTTACAATAGCTTTAGTTGCTAGTTTAGAAACCTTGTTGTGTGTTGAAGCAACAGACAAAATTGATCCTTACAAAAGAGTTACACCAACCAACCGAGAATTATTAGCTCAAGGAGCTGGAAACATACTGTCGGGTATGATCGGTGGTCTTCCCGTAACACAGGTTATCGTTCGAAGCTCGGCGAATATTCAGTCGGGTGGAAAAACAAAAATGTCTGCTATTATTCATGGGGTATTATTGCTTATTTCAGTGATTCTGATCCCTACGCTGTTGAATAAGATTCCACTATCTGTTCTTGCGGCTATTCTCTTTATTGTTGGATATAAATTAGCAAAACCTTCCTTGTTTGTTTCCATGTATAAATTGGGTTGGAAACAATTCCTTCCCTTTACAGTTACAGTTATTGGAATTATTTTCACCGACCTTTTAATTGGTATAGCACTTGGTTTAATGGTTGGTATTGTAGTAATTTTGATCAAAAGCTTCCAAAACTCACATTTCTTGCACATCGAGGATAAAAGTAATGGCGTACATAAAATCAAAATGACCTTAGCAGAAGAAGTTACCTTTTTTAATAAAGGTGCAATTCTCAAAGAACTTGATAGTTTGCCCCGTGAAAGCTATTTAGAATTAGATGTTAGAAAAACACGTTATCTTGATAATGATATCATCGAAATTCTAGAAGATTTTTCTGAAAAAGCGCGAAATAGAAAGATTAATATTAATTTAATATCCGAAAGAGGAATCCAAGAAAACCCGGATAGTTTTATCCAATTTTTTCAACTAACCCCCAAAACAACTTAATATAACTTAAATAAAAATAAAAAATTATGAAAGCACATACAAAAGAAACACAAGATTTAATGACACCTAGCTTAGCATTAGATGCTTTGAAAGATGGAAATGATAGATTCCTAAAAGGGAATCAAGTTACCAGAAACCTAAACGCACAAGTTGATGAAACCAGTGGTGGACAATATCCTTTTGCAACCGTTTTGCATTGTATTGACTCCCGTGTATCGGCTGAGCATGTTTTTGACCAGGGAATAGGAGATTTATTCAGTATTCGTATTGCAGGAAATTTTGTAAACGAAGATATTTTAGGAAGTATGGAGTTTGCTTGTAAGCTAGCGGGCACCAAAGTACTTGTAGTACTTGGACATACAGCCTGTGGCGCAATCAAAGGGGCTTGTGATCATGCACGTTTGGGGAACCTTACCGCATTGATCAATAAACTTGAGCCAGCAGTAGAGGCGGTTGATTCTCCTGTAGAAGCAGATTTAAGAAATTCATCGAATATTGATTTCGTAAACGCAGTTGCTGCTAAAAATGTGCTGATGACCATCCATAATATCCGAAACCAAAGCCCTATTCTAAAAGAAATGGAAGCTGATGGCGCAATAAAAATTGTTGGAGGTATGTACGATATCGCAACAGGAAATGTCAATTTTTATGAATAAGAAACAAAGTGTACTTATGGTAGCATTAGCGTTTATGCTAATGCTACCTTCTTTAGCTCAGGCTCAAGACAGTGAATTCGGGAATTGGTTGGTTTATATTGGAAGCAAAAAGCTGAATAGCAAGTGGAATTTGCACAATGAAATTCAATACCGAAACTACAATGCCGTTGGTGACCTAGAACAATTGTTGTTACGAACGGGAATAGGGTATAACCTAACCGAAAACAACAACAACTTACTTTTGGGGTACGGTTATATTGCATCGGAGAATTATGTAGGGAACACCGATGATAAAATAATGGTAAATGAACATCGAATTTTTCAGCAGTTTACGGCAAAGCAAAAAGTTGGAAAAATTGTACTAACCCACCGTTATCGTTTTGAACAACGTTTTGTTGAATCGGATTTTAAAGCGCGCTTACGCTACTTTTTAGCCCTTAAAATCCCTTTAGCCAAGGCGAAAACTTCAGAAGAAGATGGAGAAGAAAAGCAGCCTTCTAAGTTTTATTTGTCAGCCTACAACGAAATATTTCTAAACACCAAATCTTCTGTGTTTGATCGCAATCGAGTTTATGGTGGTTTGGGTTACCAGCTGAGCAAAAACGTTCGCATCGAAGCAGGGTATATGAATCAGATTTTTGATGCCAGCAGTAGAGATCAATTCAATTTAATCACCTTTGTGAATTTCTAAATCGGTAATCGATTTTAGAAAATATTTTTGTTTTTTTATGTAATAAAAGTGGTGAAAACACTATTTTCACATCATTAATATACTTATGTCGTACTTGTTTTAGTTTAATAATAAATTATAAATTTTTTTGTCATGAAAAAAAATATTCGATTTGCTATTGCACTCATTTTTTTCACCGTTACACTCTATTCTCAAAACATATCCTCACCAATTGCTGTCGGAGATGTTTTTGTGGTTGGTGCAGTAGAAAACAACAACTACACCTACATTAACTTTCCCAAACCCAACATCATTATTAAAAAAGGAGGTCTTGTAAACTTCAAAAATGTTGTGGGTAAAAAAGTTGTGGTAACCTCAATCAAAGAAAAGGGGAACGGAACGCTAGTTGCAACGATTCAGCTGACCTCTAAGCGATCGTTCTTTAAAAGTCATAAGACGGTGACCGTAAAGATCAAAGAGGCGATAGAGTACAAAGAATTGTTGAAACCAAAGGCCTCGTGATTCCCAACTGGCAGAACTTCTAAGATTACATTGTTCTAATTTTCAAATTCCTCAATCTCGTTTAAAAACACCAAGGCTTTCTTAGTATTTGAACCGGTAAAGAAACCAATTGTATTTCGCACCCATTGGACATGCAGGTTTTTATACGATAGTTTGTTAAAGGCCCAAGCCACAGGCAATATCAAAAGAAGGTTGATGATTATATAGCGATTTATGAATTCTGCATCCAAATAAATAAAGAGATCAAACCCCAAAATAAAATCAAGGGCTACAAGTGCATAGGCCCACCATATTGGGGCTGAGAGAAACATGAGTTTGAAGAAAAACAAATCATGGGCATTAACCAATTCAATCTTTTTTCGGATCTCTACAATGGGTTTAGAATAATCAATTTGTTTTAATAAAACAACTTGTCCAATACTCCCAATCAGGGCAACTAAAGTAAATAGATGAACAATAATACCGCTAACTACCAGGTGCGTTTGTTCTAAGTTTGCAGCGATATACATCCCCGTACAGAGCGCAAAAGTTGTAAAGCAAATAACTTCAAAAACCCTTTTCCGCAAGGTTGTATTGATGTTTCTTTGAGGCTTTTGTAGTTGTATTTTCTTAATCGTTTCTGAGTTCAACTGAAGCATATGGTCCAACTGATTGTCGTGCTTTCTTACTAATCCTTTTAATTCTGTTAGTTTCATTGTTATCGATTTTTAAATTCTTTTTTTAACTGTTGTTTTAGTCTGCTTATTTTTGTGGCAACATTGGTTTTTGTAATCCCAAGTATTGCTGCAATCTCCTCATACGATTTCTCTTCTAAGTAGAGTAATAGCATGGCTTTGTTTAGTACATTTAGCTTGTCTATAAAATCTTGGAGTAAGCTAATGTTGATATCTAAACTGGTGTCGTATTCCTGTTCGTCTGCTATTGTGTAAACAGATTCTTCGTTATAAAAGTCAGTTTTTACCAATCCTTTTTTTTCTTTTCTGTAATACGAAATGGCAACATTAAGCGCAATCCGGTACATCCAAGTAGAATATTTGTATTGTGGATCGTATCGGTCGAATGTATTCCAAAGTTGTATGATTATTTCTTGCTCCAAATCTTTTCGATTCTCTTTATTTGGGCAATAGGAATTCACAATTTTGTAGATGATCTTTTTATGCGCATCTAAGGTACTTATGAATTTTTGTTTCTTTTCTAACTTCATTGGGGACAACTTACGTTAATGATCCATACGGTTTCTCTATTATTCGCAAGTTTTTGAAAAAATCACAGTTATTTGATTTAAAAAAAAAGATATTTTAATTGCTACTGTTTTTGGTTAGGCAGTTACACAACTAATTTAGCGAAACAAGATGTTCGCTGAAAGATAGGTTTCGAAGAGGGTAGTGCGTATTTGATTTGTATTTTGTTTTATTCTATCGAGCTCAAATATTTTAGAACAAGCTTACTTCGATTATAGTTTCCGATGCCTTCTGGAGAGACTTCCAATGTTTTTTCAAAGTACTCTTTTGCCTTTACTTTATTCCCCAGAAAAGTATAGATTAATCCGCTAAACTCGAAAGCACCAATGTTTTGCTTTGGGTCTTCTTTTGGAATATTTTCTAAATAAGTGAGTAAGTCTAATACTTTATATAACTGAGGATTTTGTGTTTTCAATTCTAGATATTCTTTATCAGGATAGTACCAATAGTAAAATGGTTTACCCTTATTTTCTTCAATTAACGTTTTATTAATCATCGAAAATGCAACATCCAATAATAAAAACGGATAATTACCTATTTGTGGTTTGGTCTCTATCGTGGTTTCAAAATCCTTAATGATTTCTTTGGCATCTTCGTTAACCAACCTTTTAATATAGCTTTGTTTTAAGGAGTCTTTATGGTGGGTTCTATAATCCATTTCTATAAAATTGTCCGGAAACATGAGCTTCAGGTTTTTCATCATATAACCCTTTTCAATAAGCTCTTTGTAGTCTAAAACCACTTCATTTTCATAATTATGAAAAGAGTATACATGTAATTTGCTTGTTGTTGCATCCACTATATAAGAATATTGAGTTGGGTTGTCATCCTCCTGATGTGTTCTACTCAGCAACTCTCTAAACAACGCAATTGATATTTTAGGGTTTCTGGGACAGCTTAGAATTAATAATCTCATAACGCTCACATGTGCTTCGTTCTTCAGAAATGCAATAATTGAAATTGGTCGTCACTTGAAAATTGCCCTCTCTTTTTACAATACCGTCTTGGTTTACTACCAAAGATTCACCCGTGGCATCAAACAATAGCATCTGATGATAAGGGGATTGATAGGTATGGTTTTCTAAAAATAAAATGGCTTCTTTAACTGTTTTGCATTTCGTTAAAATTGTAATCGATAAATCGTTATCTAAATCTTTCTTTCCTTCCGAATTTCTTCCTTCGATTTTGGATATGGCTGCAAAATCTAATGCTAAACCATATTCATTGATGCCGAATTGAACTTGATAATTAGAATGCCCCAAGTATAAAACACCAAAGTTGTCTTTTGATTTTTCATGTACCCAAATTTTCGAAAATGGATCTTGCCAATCTTCATTCCCAGCCATTAATTTTTTTTCTATACTTGAAGCACAAAAAATAGTACAAGCACTTAATTTAAAATCTGAAATATTTAAAAGTATAATGAATGATAGCTTTATTAAAATCTTCATAGTGGATTAATTTTTAATTGATTGTCAACGTTAAGTAGTTTTAAATTTAGTGAAAACGGTTTATGATTTTAGATGGAATGTGGTAGCTAGTAAATAATTAATCGATTCCCATTCAGTCCAATTAATCTCTCGTCCAGGATAGGCCACTTTTCGAAATGGCCAGTTTTTCGAAATCCATTCTTTTACAAAATCAAATAAGATAGTGTCAAGTCCATCTTCTACAACACTTGATCGCACCCACATTGTTATTCGAGCATCGTAATCACCTTTCTCAGTTGGGTTGATATATAAACTACCAATTACTTGACTTTCATCTAAACGGACAACCGTATATGCAAAAGAATTTCTGTTTTGAAACTCTTTTTGATGCCATCCCAAGTCAATTAAATCTTGTTCAATTGTTAAATCCTTTGATGGCCAACTAGATAATGGATACACTACTTTCAAATGTTTGATACTTGACATTACTGCATCATAATCTTTCACGACATCGTTGACGGTGAGCATTCTAATTCTGAAATGTTCATTTTGCAATGTATCAGGGACTTTAAAATCAGCAGGTATAAACGATTTGCTTTGAGCCATAAGGGTGTGTTACAATCCGATTAAGGATATTGATGTTAGATTGCGTGTCGCTTTTTTTATATTGTTTGTTTTCCTTTGTTTTTATTCAAAGCTAAATCCATACGATTTAGCGGTTTCATAAATATATATAGGCCTTGGCTTAAAACCCTAAATCCCACGTTAATTATAGGCATTGTTACCTGCTGGCTTTTCCGTCGTACTGTTCGATTCTTTCGTTAAATTTCTCCCCAAAACCATAGATGCAACCTGCACAACTACTAATCTGCGACTATCTACTTTTAAGATGATTTATTATTTTTTTCTGTTGTTTATTTAATTCTCCAATTTTGAAAAGCCCAATTGCGCCTAAAGTTTGTAATTCTGGAGAAAATGAAATCAAATATTTGTTTAGTTTCTTTATATTCCTGTTGTCTGAATACCTAGGTGTTGCCTCGGATTCTTTTGAGATTTCGCGCCCGTTAAAACCGCAGCCAAATCCCACAATATACTCTGTCAGCATTTGTTCTACAAAGTCCGCTGCGTCAAGATTTGATCCGTAATAGTTATTATGTTTAGATACATATTCGCTCAAAAAATCTGGCACGCCCTTAAAAATTTCAGGAGCTAACTTTTTTTTGCTCGTCGATTTACCATCGGAAATCCAACCGTATTTGATTAGTCCATTTTCACTTAAAAAATTGAGTTTTAATTCCCCTTTCCAATGCATAATCTCCATTCTATGGTGGATAAACCCAAAGTCAATTTCTCTTTCTAGTTCATTAAAGACTTCAATGACATCTAAATTTTTAAAATGAGCCGTTTTTATTTTTTGTTTTATTGAATCAGTTCTCTCAATTTTTTCCAACAGGGATTTTAGTTCATAAACGTTATTCTGTCCGTTTACAGATTGTATGAAAATTAGAGTTAGGATTATGCTTAAAGTTTTCATTTTTTTAGTTTGCATTCAACGTCTCGTATAACCGTCAGTTACGGGTTAATATCCGTTAATATTCGGTTTAACACAGGCTTTAGCAATTCCGAGTGGATTCGGACGTAGTCGAATCCGCCGTAATTGCGGTTATACATTGTTGTGCACTGTTATTTTTAATAATCAGCTAGGGATTTCCATTTATTTTCATCACTTATTTTCCATTCTTTTCCATCAAAACCAGCGAAAATATTAAAGTCAATACTTTTTTTGATAAAAGCACCGCTTTTTGTCCCTTTAGCTTGAATATACATTGTGTCGGGTAAGCTTGCCTTTTCAGATAATGCCGATAAAACTAGAATCGATTTTTTTTTAAACATTGGATTTTTCGAATCCTCTTGATTATTATATAAATGTGTTTCATAGTGAGCAAAAATCACAGAGTCTTGTCCTTTGTTAAAATATCTTGTTGAAAATCCTTTAAATTTTATACTGTCATTATTCTGAAGTGTAATCCAAATAAAGTCCTTTTGTTGCGAGACATTTTCAGATGTAGTTTTGGTGTTTTTATTTTTTCCACATCCAATTATTATTAAAATTGAAAATAGTGATATCCAGACTGCGTTTTTCATTGAACGTAATTTTGGTTTAATAGTGCACAACTAGTGTATATGCACACCTTTAGGTGTGTTTATTTTCGTTATATTTTTATTTTGTTCAACAATACACCTCAAATCGGCATGTATTGTTGAACTTTTTGTTTTACAAAAAGCATCCCAAGGATTTTTTATTTCAGACACCCCTGTGGATATCCTAGTTGTTTTATAGCAGCATTGCCCCAAAATTGTTTGAATAGGGCTTAGGCACTCTCCCTAGTCCAAAAGACGGATTGAGTTCAGGAATTCCATAGCAGATAGTTTCCCATAAGTTGATGCAACCAAAAAGGATGGATAGGCCTTAATAAAGAGTGTACCCGAAAGTAATTGCAGGTTTTTCATGACATAGAACAGATTTGGGAGCTGTTACTCGTCAAATATAGTAAAAAAAGTAAAGCCCTCAATATGAGGGCTTTTGTAGTGAAAAAAGAGAATTTGTTTTCTTCTAGATCGAAAACGGATATCGTGTACCATACAACATATAATCCAGAAACATTATATGCTATCTAGTGTGACACTACTTTTTTAAGTTTCGTATATACCGATTAGCTAACGGACTTTAACTTAATAACACCCAGTTTATGAAGCGCTTTCATAATGATATACGTAGGGTCTATTTCATGCCATCGTACTCCGCCAAAATTTGCTCGACTTCCGTGTTTGTGGTGGTTGTTGTGATACGCTTCTCCCATCATTAAAAAATCGAATGGCAGCAAGTTTTTTGAAGTGTCTTTCAACTTAAAATTTGAATATCCGTAAATGTGTGCAAACCAATTTATAATTACACCGTGAATAGGAGCCATGAACATAATAACAGGTAAGAACAACCACAACCACCAAGTAGTTGCAAATTTTAGAAAGAAAACAAAATATAAGATTGTCCAGATAACTCTCGAAATACCAGAGCTGGCCATTGTGTCAAAAGACTTCCATTGAGGTACGTTTATGGTATACTTTTTATCTACTGTAATTTTCTTTGTATTGATCTTTTGATAGGTAGATTTTGTCTTCCACATCATTGCAAATAAATTTCCATCAAACTTAGGCGAGTGCGGATCTTGTTCTGTGTCTGCATATGCATGGTGCATTCTGTGCATTACACCATAACCATATGCGCTTAGATAGTTTGAACCTTGAAACAGCCAGGTTAAAATATAGGTTACCTTTTCGGAAACATTTGACATCGTAAAGGTTTGATGTGCGGCATATCGATGTAGAAAAAAGGTTTGAAAAAACAAGCCTCCATACCACAGCGTAAAAAACAAAATAATAATCTCCATTTGGCTTATAATTTTAAACCAAATTTAGGAAGTAGTCCTTGCTAAAACAATGAACCGAAGTTAAAAAATTCGTTTGCGAATTCTACTTAAAGCTTGTGGAGTTACTCCAATATAAGAGGCAATATATTTCAACGGAATTTGTTTGATCACGTTCGGACGATCTTTAAATAAGTTCAGATATCGTTGTTCTGAAGTTTCATTTAACAGAGACTGTTCTCTTTTAGATTTGATTAAAAACAATTTTTCAGAAATAAAACGCCCCACCATATTTCCAATTGACGTGGTTTTGTATACTTTTTGTAATTCGCTGAAGGAAATGCTCCAAAGTATAGTGTCTGCCAAAGCTTCTAACTGATAGATCGATGGAGTACGTGTTAAAAAAGAATCATAAGCACTTATAAATTCGCCTTGGAAACTAAACCCAAAAGTGAGTTCCTTTTCTTGTTCTGCTTCTGGCATAAACAAGCGAACTTCTCCTTTTTCAATAAAGGAAATGTTGTCTTCTATTTCGCCTTTTACAAGAAAAGTACTCTTCTTAGAAATCTCTCTTTTCTTTAGGAGTGAAGAAAAAACAGACCAATCTTTTTCGTTAACACTGGCTATTGTTTCTATGTATTTTTTAAAATTTTTCATTTTAGATTTTTAAAGATCAAAACAGTTTTTTTACAAGATCAAATACTTTCTGCGAACTGCGAGAATACCTGTTTGTGGTGTTCGAGATCTAGGGAGGGCGACATGGATACGCGTACGATATAATCCTTGTCACCTTCTTTTGTGGTGCCTTGTGTGGAAGTAGCCGGAATGGTCCAATAACAACCACTGAGTTGCCCATAGCTTACGCAAAACTTACTTTCGTTTGGGATTTCAGTAATCATCAGATGAATCAATTTAAGGTTCAGTGCGCGCTTAAATACTTCTTTTTCTTCGGCTGTATTGCCTTGGGTGGGCAGGTCAAGGGAAAACATTGAAGGGGTAAACCCTTGATTGGCTAAATCTTCCGAAACAAAATTTATTTTTGCACTGGGTAGTGTTTTTTGAATGTGATTTACAAAGGAGCGGGTGTTCAAATATGCATCCTGAATCCGTTGTTTCATCGATGACATTTGTGTTGCCAAAAACTCCATTTGAAGGGGAGTAGCTTCGTTATCGCAGAGTTGCAGGTGTAGTTCGATTTTTCCCATCAAAGCATCCGTTGATGTATTTCCAACGCAGTAACCTGCAGTACAGAGTCCACCACTTGGAAATTTTGAACCACTCACATACGAAATGGTTCGAACGGAAGACAGTATAGCACCAGTACCTAAAAAGTGAACGTTAGGACAAAAGGTTTGATCTAAAATAAACACAGGATCGATTGCAATTGTCCCAGATGAAGTAGTTCGCACCTTACTTAAAACCGCCTTTAGCTGAACCAAATCGGGAACTTCAACTCGGGGGTTGGTTGGGATTTCGGCAATGATATACGGAACAGCATCTTGTGCAGCAAGTTGCTCTAAAATAGTGTCAATACTGTGTACCATATCGTTTCCACCGTCAACGGGTAAATCTACAACTGCTACATTATCAATGCATGCAGCAACGCGTCGGGCTTGATCGTTTGTACCGCCGTAACAATTGGTCGGGACAATGAACTTGATATCTTTTCCTTTATGGTTTTCTTGAGCATCGTGAATGAGTCCCATCATAATGGCATATTGGATGGATAACCCACTCGAACCAACAACGGCTTTTGTCGGTGAACCAGTAACCTGTGCAATGGCCTCTAAGACTGTTTTTTTGTTTACCTCTGGCTTTGTGTTCGTTTCAACAGAAAGTGGCTGTACAAGGCTTTTTAGGGCAACAAGACAGTTGGCTGGTGTCATGGCAATGGTCTCCCGTCTGCGAACATGTTGAATTTCTGAAATAGATGCCGCATTGTGTTTTCCGTTCACCAATAATACACTCCCAAGCTGGGAGTGAAGGTTGACCAAAAAGTCAATGTTTGCATTGAGCTTTAAATTATTAAGATCGGTTTCTTGTGTAATAAAAAGTGTACTGCCATCAAATTCAGCAATTGCAGCTGTCGTATCTACTTTTTGTAATTCAAATTGATAGCCATATACCGTTTGCAATACTTCTGAATCAAAAGAATCGGGTAGATGATCTGTATATAAGATTCGAGTATTTTTGTTGTCTAATAAATTCTTTCTAAGAACAGCAAGAATAGGAGCTGTACTGGACGAAAAACTGATGACATATTCCAATTCAAGTTGCAGCAACTTTGCGATAGCCCATTCCAATACACAGGATAGTGGATGCCCCAACCGAATGTAGTCGTAAGCAGTAGGAAGCTTGCTCAGTGAAGATGCTTCATAGTTATTGCTGTTGAATAAGGTTTCAAGTTGTTCTGAAAATTGTGTTTTTGCCAACTGTTCATCGAACACATCAAGTCGATGGGTTGTTAGTTTGATCCAGTCCGTTGGCATATGAACGAGTACTTTTTTAATATAATCCTGCATTTTACGATCTCCCATGTTGTTCCCCTTTATATCAATTGGAAATATACATTAATTATCTTTGTTTAAAGGAGAATCCCCTGTTTTGTTGGCGCCTATTTTTATTCGCTTTTTTGAACTCCTTTCCATACAAATTTCCATTTGTAGCTTCGTTTCTATTGAAAGTGATTTGTATTTGAAAACTGGTACTCGAATTATTCTAGATAATAATGGTTGAGAAGGTGGCTCGTTTGATGTTCTTCGTTAAATTTGCGCCAATGAGTACACTTATACAAATTTCTATATTGCCCCATCAGCTAGAAGATGAAGCTTTGTTGCTCGATTTGGCATTAGACAAAGCTAAGATTCTAAAAAAAGATGTTTGCGATTGGCGCATCCGTAAGCGCTCAATTGACGCTAGAAGAGCCCCAGTTAAAATGAATCTTCAGCTCGAAATTTGGTTGGATAACGATGAAAGAAAAGGGATTCATCCCTTTGTACCACAAAAAGTTTCGGATGCAAAAAGAATAGCCATCATTGGGATGGGGCCAGCGGGAATGTACGCAGCGCTTCGAGCAATTGAAGGCGGGTTTAAACCTGTTGTATTTGAAAGAGGAAAGGATGTGCGTGCACGAAGAAGGGATTTAGCCAAAATAACAAAAGAACAAAACGTCAATCCTGAGTCGAACTACTGTTATGGTGAAGGTGGTGCTGGAACTTTTTCGGATGGAAAGCTATATACACGTTCAAAAAAGCGAGGCAATGTACTCAAGGCAATGGAGTGGTTGGTTTTCTTTGGTGCTGATTCCGATATCTTGGTCGACGCCCATCCGCATATTGGAACCAACAAGCTTCCTAAGATCATTAGTACCATGCGCGATGCAATCATTGAGGCTGGGGGGGAAGTACATTTCGATTCTAAACTCACCGATATTCGGGTTGAAGAAAAACAAGTTCATTCCATTCAAATAAATAAGGATCAGTGGCACGAATTTGACGATGTTGTTTTGGCAACGGGTCATTCAGCTCGGGATATTTACTATCTGCTTCACGCCAAAAAAATAAAGATTGAGGCCAAGCCTTTTGCAATTGGTGTTCGTGTAGAACATCAGCAAGAACTCATCGATAAGATTCAGTATCATGGAGACGATCACAATCCCTATTTGCCTCCCGCTTCCTATAGTTTGGTGGAGCAGGTAGACGGCATGGGTGTGTATTCTTTTTGTATGTGCCCAGGTGGAATAATAGCACCTTGTGCTACAGAGCCTGGCGAAGTAGTTACCAACGGATGGAGTCCGAGTAAACGAAACAATCCGTATTCGAATTCTGGAATAGTGGTTAGTGTAGAACCCAAAGACCTTCCGAATTATTCTAAAGAAGATCCTTTTGTAAGTCTAAATTTTCAAAAGTCGGTAGAAAAAACCTGCTGGGAAGCCGCCGGAAAAACCCAGCAAGTACCTGCACAACGATTACTAGATTTTATCGAGGGTCGCGTATCAAAAGACTTCCCTAAAACCTCCTACCACCCCGGAATTGCAAGTGTCGATTTGAATGAAGTTTTACCCCTAATGTTATCGAAGCGACTCAAGAAAGCTTTTATCGCATTTGGTAAAAAGATGAAAGGCTATGCAACCAACGAAGCGGTGATCCATGCACCCGAATCGCGTACCTCTGCTCCGGTTCTTATTCCTAGAAACGACACTACCTTGTCTCATGATGATGTTGATGGTTTATATCCCTGCGGGGAAGGCGCTGGCTATGCTGGCGGTATTATGTCTGCTGCTATTGATGGTATCAACTGTGTAGATGCTGTTCTGAAGAAACACGGGGTATTGGATTAATCCTCATCTGCTCTCTTCCGTACTATTTTCACAATACGTCCGTACATTATTTCTGCTAAATTCCAATCGTATCCATCGAAGTTTGTGGTGTTGTTGAATTGAATAACAACGGTGTCTATATCTTCGTGGTACTCCGCAATACTTTGGTAACCGACGAGCAAACCGGTATGCTTGTAAACATAAATCGAGGAATAAATTTCTTGTTCTCCTTCGTTAAAAACGGAGCCATCGTTTAATGCTCTGATAAAGATTCCCACATCCTCAGCAGTAGCGATCATTAAGCCTGAGAAGTCCGTTTTTTGATCCTCTTCATATCCAACATAATAGCCGCTCATCACATCGTCTATATTCACTTCATGAATCGAACCAAAAGTGTTTTTGAGTCCAAGCGGTATCAAAATTTCTTCTTTGATGTATTGCTGGTGAGTGTATCCCAATACTTTGTCAACAAGATCAGAAATCAGCATATAAGCCGTGTTCGAATATCCATAAGCTGTATTTGGTTTAAAGGTCGCTGGTAAATCGAGCCCATAGGCTAGGGTTTCTTCTTTGTTTTTTGGGGGGATACTCCAATATTCAGGATGATCAACAAAGTTGGGTATACCGGTGTTTTAGGTTTTGAATTGCGGATATAATAGCAAATACCTCTTGTTTTGAAAGCACCTTAGGAAGTAGCGTATCTTTCTTTGGCCGATCAATGATAAAAACCATCTTGGGTTGTTTCAATACCTTTTCACAGTAAAATTTAATTGCATTGATGTATTGGTTTTGCGTGGAAGGACTAACCTGCTTTTCTTGGATCAAATAAAGTAGAAAGGTTTTGATTTCTTCTTTCGATAGCGTGTCGAGGCTTCGATTTTTATAATAAGACTTGAATTTTAAAAAGCAAGAACTGTAGGTCTTAATCGTGTTTTGGCTGAAGCGTTTTAAAAGAAGTTGCTCGCCATACTCTTTAGGTAAATGAATTTCAGGCTTATGTTCCTTGGTGTTTTTTTTAGTTTGCGTCGTTGTGGGGGGCGACTTTTTGAGTTGAGAATAATCAATAAAAACTTTTCCCTTAAAGGCTTCATGAAAAGTAGATAGCTGAAACTCCTTTTTGGGGAAATACCACGATTGAAGCGACCAACTCCATTGCACTCCTTTTTGCGATTGTATAAGTGCAATCAATTCCCGATCGTAAGCAAAACTTGCTTTTACAATGGGTTCATGTCGATGTATGTCGGGTATGAGCCGTAGGTTTTTCATGATTAAGAACAGATTTGGGAGCTGTTACTTCAAATGTAATAAAAAAAGTAAAGCCCTCGACAAGAGGGCTTTAAATACAATATAGATGGAGTTTGTTTACAAGTGAATCACTTCGTCGTAAGCATCGGCTACGGCTTCCATCATTGCCTCACTCATGGTCGGGTGGGGGTGAACAGCTTTGAGTACTTCATGCCCTGTGGTTTCTAGTTTGCGACCCAAAACCGCTTCTGCAATCATATCGGTTACACCGGCACCAATCATGTGGCAACCCAACCATTCGCCGTATTTGGCATCGAAAATCACTTTTACAAAACCGTCGGTAGTTCCGCTGGCTTGCGCTTTTCCGGAAGCAGAGAACGGGAATTTCCCAACCTTAAGTTCATAACCCTTTTCTTTGGCTTGGGCTTCGGTCATTCCGACAGAGGCTATTTCTGGGTAACTGTAGGTACATCCGGGGATGTTGCCGTAATCTAACGGCTCTACGTTATGTCCTGCAATTTTTTCTACACACAAAATCCCTTCAGCAGAAGCAACGTGCGCTAGAGCTTGACCTGAGGTTACATCGCCAATAGCGTAGTAACCTGGGAGGTTGGTTTGGTAAAAATCGTTTACTAAGATCTTATCGCGATCTACGGCAATACCAACATCTTGTAGGCCGATGTTTTCGATATTGGTTTTTATTCCTACGGCAGACAAAACTACGTCTGCTTTGAGGGTTTCTTCTCCTTTAGCTGTTTTTATAGTAGCGGTAACGCCTTTGCCTTTGGTGTCTACATGCGTCACCTCGGCATTGGTCATGATTGTAATTCCTGCTTTTTTAAACGAACGTTCCAATTGCTTAGAAACTTCTTCGTCTTCAACCGGTACAATTCGATCTTGGAATTCAACAACCGTTACTTCGGTTCCCATGGCGTTGTAGAAATGAGCAAACTCAATTCCAATAGCCCCAGAACCTACAACGATAAGCTTTTTAGGTTGCTTAGAAAGCGTCATTGCTTCTCGGTACCCAATTACCTTCACACCATCTTGTGGAAGGCTAGGAAGCTCTCTAGAGCGCGCTCCAGTCGCGATGATTATGTTTTTACCAGCATATACGGTAGTGGTGTCGCCTAAACTAACGCTCACTTGCTTGTTGGGAAGGATAGTTCCAAACCCATTGATGATGTCGATTTTATTCTTTTTCATCAAAAACTGAACGCCTTTACTCATGCTGGCGGCAACGTTACGACTTCGGTTGACTACTGCGTCAAAATCTTTATCGTAATCGGTTACTTTAAGACCGTAGTCCGATGCGTGTTTGAGGTAATCAAAAACTTGAGCAGATTTAAGTAGCGCCTTGGTTGGGATACATCCCCAGTTCAAGCATACACCACCTAAGCTTTCTTTTTCAATAATAGCAGTTTTCAATCCCAATTGTGAGGCACGGATTGCGGTTACATAACCCCCAGGTCCACTTCCTAAAACAAGTACATCGTAAGTTGTCATAAATTCATTTTTTTAGATGGCGCAAAAATACAAAAAAGAGGGATAAGTTTAATCGTCTTAGTCTTCCTTTTTAGCTTCAAAGTTAATGCTTGCAGAATTAACACAATATCTTTTTCCAGAAGCAGTGGGTCCATCTTCGAATACATGCCCTTGGTGTCCGCCACAATTGGAACAAACAATTTCTACACGCACCATTCCGTGGGTAGCGTCCTTGCGATATTCAATGGCTCCTTCGATACTTTGATCGTAACTAGGCCATCCGCAACCGCTATCAAATTTAGAGTCACTGGCATAGAGCGGCTGATTACAACCACGACAATTATAGGTTCCGTTTTCGTAATGACTGTTGTATTCTCCGCTGTGGGGATATTCTGTTCCTTGTTCGCGTAAAACACGGTATTCTTCTTTCGAGAGGAGCTTGCGCCAAGCGTCTTCGGTTTTGTCTACGGGGTAACTGTTATTCATCGTTTGAAGCGGGTGTAAAGGTTAGTGCGGCAGAATTGATGCAGTGGCGTTTGCCAGTAGTTTTTCTGGGTCCATCATTGAACATATGACCCAAGTGTCCACCACACGTATTGCATTTGAGTTCGGTTCGGGCATAACCCAATTTATAATCGACATCAAATTCTATATTCTCAGTAGCGCCACGATCGAAGGAAGGCCATCCCGTTTTGGAATCGAATTTATCTTTCGAATAATATAGCTCTGTTTTGCATGCTGCACAGGCATAAGTTCCTTCTTTGTAAAACGAATTATACTCGCCTGTAAAAGGGCGTTCTGTTCCTGCTTGACGCAATACATAATAAGCCATTTCTGGAAGTGAGTTTTTCCATTCTGCATCTGTTTTCTGAATGGCATATATAGCCTTTTTTTGAGTCTCTTTTTTTGCCATTTGACAGCTCGCTAAAAAAGGAAGTAGGAGGAAGGTGAATAATATTTTTTTCATAAATCTGATTTTTGAGCGAAGATACAAATCTTTCAAACGCTATGTTTTTGGATCAATACTTCTTGGATTATCACGCTACTGTATGCAAATAGAATGCCATAAATGTAGTTAAAGTATTGCTTTAACTATAAAATAAAAATACTATGTAAAAAGTGGAATTATGAGTTCAGGTAACCTGTTTTAAATAACTGATTTTATTTACTTTAATTGTAACTATAAGTTTTACTTATGCACTCTGTTTTTTGAATAATAGGCTTCTATTTTATATATTTATTTTTAAAAACTACATTTAAAGACAAAAGAAAAAATCAATTTTTAGTGCAACTGCTGTTAATATCCTATATTGAACATCAAAACTATTTTATGATTCAACCAAAAGTTGCATTAGCTAAGGGGAGTAAAAAATTAATCAATGCTTGGGCATTTTACGACTGGGCAAATTCAGTCTATCCTTTAGTCATTTCCTCTGCTGTTTTTCCGATCTATTACGGGATGGTTTTTGCCGAAAATAATCAGATTGATTTTTTCGGATATGCAGTTAAAAATACAGCCATGATTAGTTTTGTTACAGCGATGGCTTTTATCGTTGTTGCGATCATTTCACCGATACTTTCTGGGATTGCTGATTACATCGGAAACAAGAAAAAATTCATGAAATTTTTTGTTCTCATGGGCTCTATTTCTTGTGTTGGATTGTATTGGTTTGACCTCGAAACAATTTATTTAGGCTTGTTTTTTTACTTCCTTGCCATGATCGGATTATGGTCTAGTTTGGTTTTTTACAATTCTTATTTACCCGATATCGCTTTTGAAGAACAACAAGATCGAGCCTCAGCTCGAGGCTATTCTATGGGATATGTTGGTAGTGTTTTACTGCTACTGTTTAACCTTTCTATGGTAATGATGCCCGACATGTATGGAATTGCAGGAACAGAAAGAGAAGCTGCTATGCTTGCAATGAAATATTCCTTTGTTTCTGTTGGAATTTGGTGGGCTTTATTCAGCATGTATTCCTTTTATTATTTACCCGTTGGAACTTCAGATCAGAAAGTAACCCAAGATATTATTTGGAATGGCTTTAGAGAACTTGGTAAGGTTTGGGATGATCTAAGTAAAAACCTCCGCCTGAAGCGGTATTTGATAGCATTCTTTATTTATAGTACTTCCCTACAAACCGTAATGCTTGTTGCAGCTTATTTTGGAGAAGAAGAAATTGCTTGGGGTTCTGATTCTGATAAAACAGTTGGACTTATCACAAGCATCCTCCTCATTCAAATCGTAGCCATCTTAGGTGCAATAATAACGGCACGCTGTTCAGAACGTTTTGGAAACCTAAAAACCTTGTTTGTAATTAATATAATCTGGGCGGTAATTTGTGTGTATGCCTATTTCATTTATACTCCAGAAGAATTTTATGTTATAGCTGGTTTTGTAGGTTTGGTTATGGGGGGATTACAGTCCCTATCCCGTTCTACCTATTCCAAGTTCCTTCCTGAAACCGATGATACAGCGTCGTATTTTAGCTTTTACGGAGTGACAGAGAAGATTGCTATTGTTATTGGTATGCTCTTGTTTGGGGTATTGGATCAAGTAACAGGAAGCATGCGCACCTCTATTTTGTTTTTCTTTGTATTCTTTGTTATCGGTGCGCTTATGCTATTACGTGTTCCTAAAGAAAATAAGGCTTAGTAGCTTTTTATTTCTTTTACAGAGCCAGAACCACTTACTTTAGAATGAACCCGTGTAGAAGATGTACCTCCGTAGCGTACGCTACCAGAACCAGAAACGCGAGCTTCTAATTCGTCAGAGACATTTGCTTCTATGCGACCAGATCCACTTACAGTAAATTCGCCCTCTTCGGTTTCCAACTCTTTTGCTTTGATTGAACCTGAGCCTGAAAGAACTGCTTCGAAGTTAGCGCTACTTCCGTTTAACTCGATGCGACCAGAGCCCGATAATATGGCTTCAACATCGTCAGCAGCTACACCTACTATAATTTTTCCAGAACCAGACATTTTCATTTCCAATTGATCCGTTTTTATTAGTTCTTCTGAACGGATACTGCCCGAACCACTTAGTGCTATTTCCCGTAAAGAATACAAAGGAACTTCCACAGCAATGGCTTTATGGTTTGAAGGCTTTAAGTAATAGTTATTCTTCATTTTGATAATCAGAGAACCATCTTTTACTTCTGTAATGATATAATCCATTAGATTTTCATCGGTTTTGATGGATAGTTCTTTTGTGCGATCTGATGTAAGTACAACTCGGAAGCTTCCGCTTACCTTTAACTTACTAAATTCATCAATGCTTCGGTCTTCGGTTACGATACTGCCATTTCCTCTTGCTTTTTTAGAGCCCCAGTTTTGGGCAGAAACAGTAGAAACAGATACGAGTAGGGCGAGGGTAAGGATAAGATTTTTCATAAGGTTGGGTTGTTGTATTAGTTATGGGTTAGTTTAATTCCTCCATAGTCAGAGGTGATGTTGAGTGTGCCTTTTTTGGCTGCGGTTCCATAAGAACCTTGGAAATAGCTGTCTTCATTTTCTTTAATCTTCTTGAGATAATCTAAACCGAAATCAGATTTAAAGCCAGCATACTCGGTTTCAACTTCAAAATCGAAACTCCAATCTGGATCGATACCAAGAGCAATTGCTGCATAGTCAGAGTCAATAGTAATGGAACGTGCATCAGCTCCGATTGATCTAATTTTAAGGGCTCCGTAATCCAAACTAATTGCTGCATCATAATGAACCTCGTCAATAGTAATGCTTACATAGTCTCCATCGCCTTCTACGTTTCCAACGGAACCGAGGCCTAGTTTTCCATAGTCGTAGTTGAATTCAAGTTCATCAACGACATCAATCTGAACACGACTGTAGTCTGCATTCAAGTCTATTGCTTCGCTTTCTTCAATATCCAAACTTGAATAATCGACCTGAACGGTTCCTTGTTTCATGTATTCGATGTTGGAGTTGGAGCTATAAGCAAGCTCAATCTTATTATCGTGGTGTAGTAATCGGCCGATATCCAATTTCCCGTATTCACAGTCTATTGTAGCGCTACCTTTCAATTCATCTAAAAAGATATTCCCATATTCATTGTAAAAAACTGCTTGATTGCTACTGGGCATTTTTACAGTGTAGTTGATGTGGAAATTTTGATTTTCGTTATCAAAGAAACTCCAGTTGAAACTGAACCAAGAAGAATTGTTTCTTGGATCTTCTAGATGTGTTTTGACAGATACTGCATCTGCAGTGTTGGAAAATGCAATGTGGATGTCTTCAAGTTGCTCCAACACACGTTCGCGTTTCCTTCCTTCAACTTGAATATCAACGATGATTTCAACTTTATCTTGATCCCAAGAATGTACATTGATGTTTCCGTATTGATTGTCAAGCGTTAGTGTTGCATCGGAATTGACGGTAAACTCTTTTTTGATTTCTTTAGTTTCTGTAATTTTCTGTGGCATTGACCAACTTACTGAAGATATCAAGAAGATACTCGCAAGTAAGCTGTATGACAATGTCTTAAAGGACTTCTTTTTCATAGTTGGTGTTTTTTAGGGTATTGATTTTTTCTTCTAATTCGTATAAAACCACGGATCGGTGCTGTAAGTTTTCGATCATGGCTTGTATTAATAAAGGATGTACAGCATTGTTTTTAAAAGCATCCATTAATTTTTGGTATTCTAGTTCTAATCGGGCTAGTTGCTCTTTTCCATCAGCAATAAGCACGGTGTATTCTGCATTTTCTTCCTGGTCTATTGCAGCCAGTTGTTTATCGATGTATTGGGTGTAATAAACGGTAGCTTTGTCAAAATCATTTGACGGCTTTACGCTAGGTGCAAAAAACTGTGATCCGGCAGCAAAAGACACAAAGGCTATCAAGGCTGCAGCACTCCAATAGTATGTTTTGAAAAGACTCGTTTTTATAGTTTTTTTCTGCCCTTGTAGTTTGGCTAAAAAACGTTGTTCATGACCCGTTCTTGGTTTTTCTTTTTCC